>Ga0209023_10000066_pt1 | contig 178931 bp, 138 predicted proteins | sample LakOneMetagenome_FD_187468 | JGI IMG/M metagenome (GOLD analysis project Ga0209023, IMG submission 187468) | Freshwater and sediment microbial communities from Lake Erie, Canada (SPAdes) (version 2) | ecosystem: Environmental > Aquatic > Freshwater > Lentic | place: Lake Erie, Canada...
CATTTAATGACTTTGCTTGATTGATAGAAAAACTTTAGCGAATTTATACTATAAAAAAGCTTTAAAGGTCTCATCTAAAACAGAGGCTGAAAGTCTTTTGGAAAAGGCCAATGAGATTATGCACAAAATAATTCGAAACACACAATATAGTGATCCATATTCTTACCACATATTTGGGAAAGGAAACTATAATTACATTATTCATTGGATTAAAGGCAAAGAAAATATAAGAGCAGCATTAAAAGGATTACAAAATCCAGTCAATCAAGGTTGTGATTATTATCCTGGAAATAGAAGCTTAAATATTCTCAAAGCAGCATTAGACAAGGCCATTCTTTTAACTGCAGTAAATGGCGCTGTGAAATATCCAGCCGTATACTCTGATTTCGATAAATAGGGACACCCCCACTGGCGCAAGTGTTCCCCACCCAACTGCTTAAATTACAAACGTAAAGTTTACGGGATCACTTGATGCCGTTTTAGTTCTGCCGGATTGTATCCGGCACTGGAATTTTTTCCCCCACTGGGGCAAGTGTTACACACGAACCAGGGCAAACCCCACTGGCGCAAGTGTTCCCCCACCCGAGTGTTTAAATTAATAACGTAAAGTTTATGGGATCACTTGATGCCGTTTTAGTTCTGCCGGACTGTGTCCGGAATTTGAAAAACAAATACCCCCCCCCACTGGCGCAAGTGTTCCCCACCCAACTGCTTAAATTACAAACGTAAAGTTTATGGGATCACTTGATGCCGTTTTAGTTCTGCCGGATTGTATCCGGCACCAGAATTTTCTCCCTACACTGGGGCAAGTGTTACACACGAACCAAGGCAAAACAATTCCCGGCGCTGAAGGCAATTTCATATGCAGCACTTTTCTATTCCAAGGAATCTTTACATAAATTACCTGCCATGCGAAGATTTAAAATTCCCTTATTTGTCCTCTCCGTACTTTTGATCTCATGTAAAAAAGAAACGTTAACGGCTGTTTCCGCGATAGAAGGACAATGGCAATGGGCTATTCAATATGCCAATAACCCGGCCTACAACGCAACACCCCAGAGCACCGGCATCAATGAAACAATTTCCTTCCTGGCAAATGGAACCTATTCAGTAGCACAAAATAATGTTGTAATAAATTCCGGCACCTACAAAACATCTGCAACCATGAGTACAAGGGGTGAACTAATACCCACCATATTATATTCAAACAACCGGGTTATTGACTCCGCTGGATATTATAAAATAGAGAATAACTCCGATTCGCTGATCTTCTGTCACGACTTTATTGGTACTGTGGGCTCGGGCGCAAGGCATTACGGAAGAAAGCACTAGGTTAAAATACTTAATCTCTTCGCCCCCACTGGCGCAAGTGCTCCCCACACAACTACCCAAATTACAAACGTAAAGACAATGGGATCACTTGTATCTTGTAGATCTGCCCGGATCCGATAGCTATCGGATGTGTCGGGTATTTGAAAACAAATGCTTAATTATTTTTCCCTGTTATTTGCTTCATCAAGTTTCTTCCTGGCCCCTGAGCTTTTACTGAACACCCTGCCCGGCGGGGCGTTCCGCTTTGGTACAGGCTGAAGCAACAGCCTGGAAAATAACTCTTAAAAAAATAGCGGGCATACCTTTGCTTACTATTTTTGCCGCTGTCAGTTTCCTCTTTAAATTTGCAGTTCAGTAAATACCAGGATCAAAACAAGCTAAAGGTCATGTTCAATTTGCATGCTGAAATTCTAAATAACCCGGGGCATTTCAGGCAAATGGCCAGTGGCGACTCGCTGATCACGGTTTACGACTGTCCGCTGAAAAACAAATTCGAAGACTTATGGAGTGGCCACAGCTACATAGCGTACGTAACGGAGGGCAGAAAGATCTGGCATACATCGCAGGGATCTTTCGAACTGCAAAAAGGAAACTGCGTACTGATCCGGAAAGGAGCCTGCATTGTGGAGCAGTTTTTTGATGCAAAGTTTTGCCTGGTCTTCTTTTTTATTCCCGACAAATTTATTTGTGACGTACTAATGAGTAAATCCAGGCCCCTGGCCAATGTAAATAACCCCTATCATACTGTTATTCCTATTGATACCAATGAAGCAGTACATATCTTTTTCAATTCAATGCTCACCTATTTCAGTTCAAAGCAGGAACCCGATAACGCCATATTGGACCTGAAATTCAGGGAACTGATACTGACCATTGCCGACAACCCCCGGAACAAAGAACTGTTATCTTATTTCTGCGACCTGGTCAAGAAACCACAAAGCCTTTCATTGCAAAGGGTAATGGAAGAAAATTATTGCTTTAATTTAAAGTTAGAGGGGTTTGCCGCTTTGTGTGCAAGAAGCTTATCCACTTTTAAAAGGGATTTTCAAAGCATTTATCAAACATCGCCGGCAAAATGGCTGCTTGAAAAGAGGCTTGTGCATGCCTATAACCTGATCGTTAATTCAGGCAAAACGGTTTCGGAAGCTTCTTTTGAAAGCGGGTTTGAGAATATTTCACACTTCAGCAGTGCTTTCAGGAAGCGATTTGGTACAGCGGCCGCATCCCTGAAACAATAATCTTCTGTTTGAGCCAACCAGCAAAATCATTGAACTTTTTAGTAAAGCCGTTCCCGTTTTGCCCATCTACTTTTGCGTTCATAAATCAAAAAAACAAAAATTAAAAACAAAATTATGAACACGAAAAGTATGTATTCAAGAAGAAATGTTATTAAAAAAATTGCAATTATCTGTGCGGTTACTACCGGGTTTGCATTCATGTTGAATCCACTAAATGCGGAGAAGCGCATTAATAAACCAGCTGCCGAAGTAAATTCTCCAAAAGACAATGCAGAAGAATGGCTCAACAGCCTGAAAGGGAAAAAATTTCCTGTAGTATATGACATGCACGAGCACAAAGATTTCTGGGCCGGGATCTGGGCCAATATCTACCTCGCAACAAACCAGGATGTTAAAAACGTAGGAGTTGCCATTGTAATGAGGCACGGGGGATTTCCCTTTGCGCTGAATGATGCAATGTTTGCGAAATATAAATTAGGTGAGTTTTTTAACATCATTGACAAAAATACCGGTAAGCCTTCGCTACGCAATATGTATTGGGAACCCACTGGCAATGACTACCCGCTACCCGGCCTTGATGGAATAAAGGCATTACTAAAAAAGGGGGTTGCCTTCTGTGTCTGCAACATGGCACTAAAAGTTTATAGTGCATTTATTGCAAAGGCCCGGGGATTTTCAGAAGAAGAAGTTTATAATGACTTTGTAAAAAATATTTTGCCCGGCATTCAACTGGTTCCGTCCGGAGTATGGGCACTTGGTCGTTTGCAGCAGGCGCCCTTAAACTATGGCTACATCAATGCCGGATAGTCGTTAAAAAGATTCCGCTTAACTGAGGCCTCCGGATGATGAATTGATACCTGAACAATATCACATCATCCGGATGTGCCTTATAAACTCAAAATGATTATGAAAGAGCAAAATAATTCGATCAGTAATTTATCCGTTATCGGGCTCAGGGTACAGGGTTATTTAAGCTGTTCGGTAAATCAATTAGCCGGGTACAAGCCGGGTATAAGGTTTGCCTACGGCACCTGTGCCGGCATCATATTACTCGGGCTGATCTTTCAAAATGTATATTTTTATTATGCCGGCCTGGCGCTGTCCTTCGGAGGAATGTTATTACCCCGGCAACCGCTTGACTATCTCTACAACGGGGCCATACGGCATATCTATAAAAAACCTGCCATTCCAAAGCGCCCGCCACAGAGCCGGTTTGCCTGCAGCATTGCTTTTTTGTGGATCGGCACTGCCCTGCTGTGCTGGTATAATGGATATTACTGGATAGCCAGTGCAATGGCTGGCGCATTGGTAATGCAGGCCGGTATTGTAACTTTCACAGATGTTTGCTTTCCTTCAATGATTTATAATTTTTTTACAAAAGAGGCCAATAAGCCCCCCACTGGCGCAAGTGTTCCCCACCCAACTGCTTAAAATACAAACGCAAAGTTTATGGGATCACTTGATGCCGGGTAATTCTGCCCCAATCGTATCTACTCCTCTGCCGCTTCTGTCTCCGCCGTTGTTGCGCATTATGACCAACGAGAAAACAGCCTTGCATTTTATAATAAAAAGCCCAATCTTTAATCTAATTCAGAAGTTGATAGCAGAAATAATATTTCCCTAACAGAATAAACTTTGATGCATTATGGAAGCAAACAAACACGAAATAATCAAATGCACATCTTGCGGTAAAGAATTTAAATTTTATAATATAGTTGGAAAATGCCCCCATTGCAGTAATTGGATAACTTTCGAATGTAAAAATTGTTCAAAAACAATATCTGCTGAAGACTATATTAAAAATGATAATCGCTGCCCAGGTTGCAATTCACCTGTCTCCCTTCCGGGTACTGACACTGTGATCTATAAAAAGCCGGGAGAACAAATGGGCAAACTGGCTGTTTGGGTTGTTATGTTTATTATTGGTCTCGTTATAGTTGCGCTGGTCCGAAGATGCTAAATAAATCACTACGACGAAATGATTAAGGACATCATCATATTTAAAACCGGAGACTCCGCTGGCAATGATTTGTGGTACACTCAGCAAGTACTTCTGGCTATCGGTTTATCACCTGGTGAATTAAAGGGAACACAGATCAATTCGAAAATTGTATCTGAATCGGAACTTAATGTGCCCTATATCTCCGGTTTCGCAATGACATTAGGTCATAACCTGGCTTATTGCACTTTAACTCCGTTCACTGATGCTGATCTTGGCCAGGGCATGGTTTTAAAAGTTTTTCAACCTGATAGTGCTGATACGACTACTGAAAATTCAATAGCAGAAGGTGAAAATACCGAAAGACTTCATCGGCCATTAAAGGAAAGCAGCAAAAGAAAGCAGGTTCGTGAAATAATACATCCGCTTCTTAAACAGGATGAGATATTGCAACATTGGGCATTTGCTAAAACCAGGATAAGTCTCTGGCATGCGTTGCTGGCACCTGTATTTCTTTTTGCTGTACCATTGCTTATTGTTACATGGTCGGGGGCCAATATAAAATTAAGCGAAGAAGGCAGCGGCTTTTTAATTGGCTTTTTAATTGCCGGCCTTATAATCGGAACCTACATTTATTTTTTTCGAAAAGGGGTTTACAAATATGGAGTTGGACTTACTAATAAACGCCTTATTATCATTGAGATTGGCAAGGGTCAAAGCGAACCCATACAATATTATTTAGCTGATCTTACTAAATCTGATGTATCAGTTGGCGTATTTGTGAATCTTATTATTAAGTACCACGAAAGAACCATTAAGCTTCGATTTGCAAACAATTCACAGGATAATAGAGATGAAGCGGTCGAAATTATGAAACCATTACCAGGCAACCGCTTTACTGACCCGTCTCAACCTTTGCCTGCCCCTAAGCCACAAATCAATCCTGTTAAAACCAGGGAGCCTGAACAATTGAAAATAGAAAAAAGGGCAGATGTATTTAAAAGTACAGATATGTTTAAAGAAATGGAACAACCAACAAGCACTAAACAAGTTCATGTATTTTATGAAGGCAACGGTAGTGAACTGCTTACAAAAGAAATAATCAGTTCGCTTCACCCCGAGTTTGTCAAAATGACCACCATCAAATATTTCTCACATAATGTTAATGAATGGCCGGCTGATATTTTTGCCTATGCATTCTCCCTATTATTTTCGCAAGGATACGTGGCCAGATCATTATCTCCAGCTGAAGTAACCCAAATGCTGAAACAACAATCTGGCTCTGCTCACGGTCAACGCTTTTTTATCCTGATGTACAATATTTAATAACCCCCATTGACCCGGTTCATGCCCCCCTACTGGCGCAAGTGTTCCCCACCCAACTGCTTAAATTACAAACGTAAAGTTTACGGGATCACTTGATGCCGGGTAAATGAGCCAGACTATGTAGGGATTTTAAAAAACAAATGCTCAATTTTTATTACGCTGCTGGGGTTTGCATTTCAAAAAAAAAATTGTTCCTTTAGTAAACGGCATTACCAGATAGCTGTAGTATCAAATACCGGTAAATAAAAGGAAAGTTTATAAACCAACATATGAGCGATAACTTAGAAATAATTGAGGTCGAAGAATCTCAATTTGATGACAAAGGTCACCAAATAAAAAAAATTGTTAAGAAGAAAAAGAAACCTCTTTTAGAAACGCTGGATACCAGTATAAAGATCATAGGCATTGTTGCCATTTTTATCCCAATTCTATTGATCTATCTTGAAAAAAGAAATGAAAATATTGCAGAAAAAAGAAAACACCTTTCAGAAATATACATCGATCTCAATAAAGACTTGAATTTGGTAGACCTGAGAGCTGATGAAGACTACGACAATCTAAAAATTGATACATTACTGAAAAGGCTGGAAATGGACTACCCATACAAATTTTTAATTTATTCAGATAGTTTTACATTCAAAAAACTACTGACCTGCGTTAATTTAAAAAGACTGGAATTTGAGTATGAGAAATTAATCAGAAGAACAGTCATGACTGATGCTACACTAAACTTCCTATCTGATTATTTAAATAAGACTGAGGCAGGTAAATTAAGGGATCAATGGCTTAAGGATTCTGCCAAGATATTATCCACGATAAGAAAAAATTATAATGAAGACACTAATTTAAGGTCATTAAATATTATTTATAGTAACATCGAAGAATATAACAATAAGTTGAAAGTTAGTGACGAAGATTTAAATCGCTCCCGTTTTCAACATGATTCTATTGGTCTGGTAATTTGTTCTGACCTGGCAAGATTTACAACGGTTTCACAATTAAGTTCGTTTATAGATACTAAAATCAAATCCGGTCAAATAAATGAAATATCAACAAAGATTTCATGGTTTATTCAAAATAAGTGGTTTATAAGGGATTCAATATATCCAAAATTAAGTGAAGCATATAGCGTCTGTAAGGCAAAATTTGACAAAGAGGTCTTTAAATATCTCTCCAACTAAATTACACATCCTCCGAAATGGGGTGATCCTGATATATTAGCAAGAACAACCCCCTACTGGCGCAAGTGTTCCCCACCCGACTGCTTAAATCACAAACGTAAAGTTTATGGGATCACTTGATGCCGGGTAATTCTGCCGGATTGTATCCGGCACTAGAATTTTTTCCCCGAAATCTCCCGGTTTTCAACCGGGCTCAAAAAACCAAATACTTTATTTTAGCCTGAACCAGATCAGTACCGGTATGTCATCCAAATACAAGGTAGGCGAAGATGCCGTAGCACACTTCATAACGTTTTCTGTTGTTGGGTGGATCGATGTTTTTTCGAGGGCGTGTTACAAGGAAATAATCATTAATAGTTTAAAATACTGCCAGGAACACAAAGGCTTGAAACTGCATGCCTGGGTCATCATGACCAATCATGTGCATTTAATTGTAAGCTCCGATACCAACAGGATCGAATGGCTGGTACGGGATATCAAAAAGTACAGCAGCAAAAAAATCGTGGCAGCCATACAGGAAAATACAATGGAAAGCAGGAAAGAGTGGATGCTGAATATTTTCAGCTATGCCGGAAAAAGCAATTCCAACAACAAAGATTTTCAATTTTGGAAACAGGATTATCATCCCATCGAATTAAACACATCAGTTAAATGCAAAGACCGGCTTGATTACCTGCACGAAAAACCGGTAAGAAACGGTTTGGTTTGGGAACCCTGGCATTATAAATACAGCAGTGCCATAGATTATTATACAAATGAACATGGGTTATTGAAAATTGAGTATTTGTAGTACTTACCCCGGATACAATCCGGGCAAATTAAAAGGCACAAGTGATCCCATGAACATCCGGGTATGTAATAAGCATAACTTTCGGGAACACTTGCGCCAGTGCGTATTTAATTCCCCCACTTCTCCCGGTACGTTTTCTCCCGTTGTGCCTGCTCCTTGTGCATCTTATCGTACATATCCTGGTCCTGTTCTGCGGCTGTTTTGCCCGGCACTTTATACGAATAAGCGGGGGTAGCTGGTTGAGCAGGCGGAGTATAAACAGGTGCAGGATTGTTTGCCGCATCATTTAGTTTTTTGGTATACGCATCCCGAAATGCTTGTCTTTCCGCTTCATTTATCCGGGATTGCCGCTCCATTGCATCCAGTTCTTTTTGTGCCTGCGGATGACCCAATTGTACTGCCCGGGAAAAACTCTTCCAGGCAGATGGGCCATAGCCGGCGGAAAGATCCAGTTGGCCGGCACGATAGCAGCCTTCTGCCATCCCTGCCTCGCAGGCTCTCTCATACCAACTCGTTGCGTCGGGGCGATCGGGCTTTACGCCATATCCCTTTTCATACACACGACCGAGGTTATAAAAAGACTCTTTTGTTTTGTTGATCATTCCATCAATGCGCCATAACCGGATGGCTTCTGTAAAGTCATTTCTTTGTGAGGCAGCATACGCCCGGTAGAAACAGCTGTCGGCAGCAGTATTAATATCTGAAACCCATTGAGCAGCTTCTGCCGAGCCTCCCTTTGCAGCCATGCTAAACCAAAACATGGCGTGTATATCCCGTGCATCATACATTTTTCCGATAGCCAGCATTGCCGGCACCGATCCCCGGTCGGCAGCAAGCTGGTAATAATAAAACGACGAATCCTTATTTACATAATGCTGCTCCTGGAAGAGTTGCCCCATCAAAAAGGCGCAGCGTTGTATATGGCCAGCAGAAATACCCCGTTGCAGCCATGAAGCGGCTGTCTGCGGCTTATACCTCCAGTTTTCAACACTGCTGCCAGGTATGATATATGCGAAATAGAACTCGCCAAGCTCTGCCATCGCAGCGGTATCGCCTTTGTCGCCCGCCGCAGTGATCTTTTCCAGGTGCTTTAAGGTCTTTTTTACAAAAGGCTTGTACAAATTTTCCGGGGCTTCCTGTGCAGGGCATGCTAACGGAAAAATAAATAAAATGAAAACAAGGATCTTCATGAAGACGATTTTTAGAATTCTAAAGTAAGCCTTGTATGTCGTCAAAACAAACTGAACTCTCTCCCTGCCGGCGCAAGTGTTCCCCACCCAACTGCTTAAATTACAAACGTAAAGCGTACGGGATCACCTGTTGCCAACCAGGCCTGCCGGCGGGTTCCCATTTTCACAGGTCCTTCATCCGCTATGTTTTACCAGTTATACAGCCACTGGTAAGAAAATAATAAAAAAAAATTCATAAATATTATTACTTTTAATCAGGTAAGTTGTCTTTCTTTTTAAACTTTATCAGTATGGCAACCCGTAAAAAAAAGCCTAAGAAAAAAGTACTCGGCGGTGCCTTGCTTACATTACTCAGCCTCACATTTGCCGGCAATTCGCTCACATCAGAAGATACGTTTCATGCCTGCAACGGAAAAGAAAGATGGGATGTAAAGACCCTGCAGGACCGGGCTGCCTCGGAAGTTGATTACGATAATATCTCCCCGGCCACGGTTGAGTCAATGGGCCAGATCCCCCTCAATTTTAATCCCAATGTAGAGGCGGAGTTTTTCCGTCACCCGGAAGAAAAAAAAGTTTACCGTATAAAAAACTGTAAAATCTCACTGGTAAAAAATGAATCGTCTGCTGATGGCGATTATCACCTGGTTATTAAGCAGGGTACTATCACCATGATCGGCGAGATACCGGATTATCATTGTCAAAACAACAGGCAGTCGCCTGCCATTGAAGTATTTAAAAAAGTACGAACCGATTTTCAGCCCCTGCTCACGGGAAAAAGATACCTCAACCACACGTTTGATATTACAGGCGTTGCATTTTTCGATCCGCCCCACAATCAAACAGGGCGGAACAAAATAAACGGCGTTGAATTACATCCCATTCTCGAAATTAAAATTCATTAATAAAATGAAACTGAATAATAAGAACATTTCTTTTCTTGAAAGGATCGGGCAGTACCTCATACTTGCATCCATCCTTGGATTTGTAGCCGCCATCGTGATGAGCTGCATCCCTGCATCAATAACCTATATTGATGGTATTGCATCCGATGGCACCATCGCAGCGGTATCCATTGTTTTTCTTTTAATGGGATCTGTGTTTGCCATGCCGGGTATACTTATGGAAGACGGTAAAGACAAGCAGACCTTCTCAACCATGCGGTTCATGGTGCTCACGGTTGCATTGGTCTTTGCAGCCATCACCATTAAAATCGGATGGCAGACAAGTTCGTTTGAGGATTTTAAGATACACAGCACATGGGTGTATATACTGGGACTTGCATTTGGAGCAAAAGTAGCGCAAAAAATGACGGAAGAACCGGCAGATGAAACAACCCCTGACGATACCGGGGAAGACCCTAAAGATAAAAATAAAGTGCCGCCAACGAAGTAAATCCGCAATACCTGGTAAATTCTTTTCAGGCGGAAATTCTATTTGCTGTTATCAATGGTTTTATTTTTCCCGTAGATATGCTGGTACAATAAAAAAGATATTATATCTGCGGCCATCTTCAGCACCAAAAAGATCATGGAAGGTTTCCACCCCAGGAAAGCTGGGCCCAGGATCATCAGGTGCATGGGAATAATGCGGAAATAAGGCAGGATGAACATTGTACCGATATTAACGGTCATGGTACGTTCCATTTCTTTTTGCCGCATGAAATTGATGATCGACTCCATAAAAAAAGCAGCTACGGCGATGAGGAAGATCATTTTATCTACAGAAAGTATACTGAACTTAACCAGCAAAAAAACAGCATACACCAGGTGAAATGTGCCAAAGTGAAAAAGAAAGAACCAGGCCGTACAACCTTTGTTTTCGTCCGTTACAGATTCTCCGTTCAGTTTCATATCCCCACTGGAATAATTCTTGACCGTAAGCAGGTCAATAAAATTAAAAAAGCCAATGGTAACACTCTGGAACCAGTAGATCCACACGATGCTGGCAAAACCACCGGGGTGACCGGCATAATACCAGATGCAATAAAGATTCCCTGCCAAAAGAAACAGGATGGGATAACTATTGAATATTTTTTTGCGCATCAGGAAAATTGATTGCATTAAAATAAAGTATTTATTCCGGAATATCTTTTAAAAAAAATTGCACCCACTGGTGCAAGTGCCGGCCGTTGGTCATGAACTGACCGTTTACTAGTTATCAGCCTGCCGTTAAATAATAAGTCTCCGGGTTTATAAAAGAATTTCGTTCCTTTATTCAGCATAAACCAAACAAATGAAACAAAGCCCGAAGATCACAATTACATTACTTGCCATCCTTATCACTGGTTTTTCATTTGGTCAAACAGGCAAGGCGGTTACAGAATACCTGGGTGTTCCCGGCCCGGTAGTTATTGATAATGGTTCTTACGGGCTGGTATGGTCATCGCATCCGTCTCCCGCCTATTATAAACAGGAATATATTGCCGCTAAAGACAACGTGGAACGTTTTAAGAAAATGGTTTTGGTAGAAGTGTTGACCGGCGATGCCAAACCTGCTGACCTGGCGCAGGCAAAAATTGCTGAACTCAATCAACTCAAAAACACTAACCCCATCGTTAACTATGAGGTCTTCCGGAAAAACGGGGAAGTATTACTCGATTTCCTGGTAAGTGAAAATACCCCCGATGGAAAAAAAATAAATATCCTTGAGCGGAACGTTTACCGCTACCGGGCATTCACCGACAAAGCTGGGAAAAAAGGAGTAATGCTGTTTGGCGTAAGCGAAAGAAGTTATGGCAATGATGCCGATATTTTTTTATCTTCTTTAAAAAAGAATAAGCCGGTCTTGCTGAATGCAGTTGCCGGTTTTACCATCCCGGAAATTTCGCTTAAAAACTAAGTTGCTGTATATCTTATAGCCAAGGCCGGGCTACATAAGCAGCCAACCGGTAAATCTTGTATATCTTGTCCGAAATTCCTGGCTCTTATCATGAAAGCATATAACAAACGCAACATTGCTGTATCCCCGCTGATTGTATTCATTCTCTTTCTTTGCCTGGCCATTCCGGCATGGGTGAGCGCCCGGGATCATGCAGCCGGCAATGATTCAATACCAGGCCAAATCCACGAAGAAAAATTCATCCTCATCAATGGCATTGAACAATGGGTTACCATCAAAGGCGACCCTTCAAAACCCGTTATATTATTCCTTCACGGCGGACCGGGAAGTCCCATCAGTCCATATTCAGACGTTTTGTATAAAGACTGGGAAAAAGATTTTATCATCGTTCAATGGGACCAGCGTGGAACCGGTAAAACCTTTGGACGCATGGCACCCGAAGAACTAAGCCCGGAGTTTTTAAAAGCAACTCCCTTACTGCTCGATCAAATGGTAGCCGACGGCATCCGTTTATCTGAATATTTAATTACCCAGCTCCACAAGAAAAAGATCATTCTTTTCGGAACTTCCTGGGGTTCGGCCCTTGGCGTCAAGATCGTTACAAAGCGGCCGGAACTTTTTTATGCCTATGTTGGGCATTCACAAATTGTGAACCCAAACAATGATGCAGCGCTTTATAATAAAGTTTACCTGCTGGCGACCAATACCGGCGATACCGCATCGCTGAGGATACTGAACGGCATTGGCAAACCGCCTTTCGACCGTGCCAGGAATACTGGCCAATTATTTCGTGTGGTGAAAAAATATGAACGGGCAAATTCAAAACCGGCACCCGAATCATGGTTCATTGAATCGCCTGCTTACAACAACGCCAAAGACAACCAGCAAAGGAGTGATGGCGACGATTATTCTTTTGTAAATTATACAGGTGACAGCCGCCTGGGAGTTCAATCCATGCGTTCTGCCATTGACTTAATGAGGGACAACCTGGAATTCAAAGTGCCGGTTTATTTTATACAGGGAAGGGAAGATATTCTAACCCCAAAAGAATCAACCAAAAAATATTTCGATAAGCTGAAAGCGCCCGGAAAGAAATACGTGCTGCTTCCTGAAACCGCCCACGGATTTAACAAGGCGGTTTTAGAAGCCCAATATAAAATCTTTAAAACCATAAAAGCTAAATGAGTAAAGCCCCGTTGGCGCTGGTGTTCCGGTAACAGGAAGTACAAACTTACTGTAGAAAAAAAATTGGCGCTAAATAATATTTTGTTTCTTTAATAACAGTCCCCGCCGGGGCAATCAATACAGTCCATTATGAAAAAATATTTACCGGCACTGATTGCCTTTTTTATTTCAATCAATTCAGTAAGAGCACAACAGCAGTTAACAAAAGACCAGCAAGCCGTGCAGCAAACAGTCATCAAAATGTTCGATGCATTATCTAACCGGGATACGGCAGGTTTACGGACTTACTGCAGTTCAGACATTCTGTTATTTGAATATGGTAAGGTGTGGACACTGGATACACTTATGCAGGGCATCCGGATGAACCAGGCAGCAGATTATAAGCGCATCAATACGATCAGCTTTATAGATACCAAAGTGAATAAGAACACCGCATGGACCAGCTATAATAACCAGGCCGAAGTAACCCAAAACGGCAAACACATACTTATCAAATGGCTGGAAACAGTTATCCTGGTAAGGGAAGAAAAAATGTGGAAGATCAAAGTTTTACATTCAACACTTATCAAGCGCAGTTAAATGCTGCTGACCGGCTTCTCATTTAAAATAAATTCCGTTCCTTTATTCAGCAACAAAAAAAATCCTTATGCGGATTATTTTCCTCGTTTTTTTACTAAGCACCGGCATAAACATGCAGGCACAGAACCCCGGTATTAAATATAATAAGGCTTTGGCCGATTCGCTTGGCGCCGATGAGTACGGCATGAAGAGATATATGTTTGTAATACTGAAAACGGGCAAGACAACCGTTGAAGACAAAAAGTTACGGGACAGTTTATTTAAGGAACATATGGATAATATCGGCCGCCTGGTTCGTGAAGGAAAATTAATTGTGGCAGGCCCCATCGGCGAAAATGAAATGAATTACCGGGGCATTTTTATTTTTAATGTTGCCACCCGGGCGGAGCTGGATAAACTGCTGGTAACAGACCCCACCATACAAAACGGAATTTTTGATGTGGACGTATTTAACTGGTATGGCTCTGCCGCACTGCCCACCTACCTGCCCAATCACGATAAGATACAAAAGGCCGGGTTTTGAAGATCGGTCCGCTAAGAAGCAGCATTACCGGGTGATCCGGCATCATGTTTACAGACTGAGTTAACTTCTTATTCCCGTCTGAACATTTTTATCATGAAATACCTCCTGGCTTTTTTATTTATAGTCCCTGCCTTAAAAAGCATTTCACAATCAAATAAGGTTTTAATTAAACTGCCGCCACTTTCTTTGGTTGATGAAGTAAGTTTTCCGGCCATCCAGGCAGGTGCAGAGTTCATGTTAACCGATAAAATAAGCTGGTATAACGAGGTTGCCATAAAATACAGGAAAAGTTATTATGAAAGTGCCGATACGAATTTTGTTCCGTCTAATGGATTCAAAATAAAGACGGAGGCCAGGTATCATTTAGGTAACAATGGTCCCATTTACGGCAGGTACCTGGCCGCCAATATTTTTTTCATTCACGAATCACGCAATACCGGGATCGGTTATTATTATCAAAAAGACAGTTCCATGGAAAGGGCTGATAATTTTGGCGCAAAGAGAAATGTTTTTGGCATTAACCTTTTAGGTGGCTACCAGCATAGTTTCTTTAACCGGTTTGCCTTTGATGTATATGCCGGCATCGGCATCAGGATCAGGAGTGTACGAACCAGCAATAAAGAATATGATAAAAGCAGGGACAATCTCCTGCATGCGGTAGATCTTATTGTAAATGACATAAGAGATCAAGCCGATGCGGATAACAGCTATCCTGTTTTACCAAACTTGAGCCTGGGTTTCAGGCTTTGTTACAGATTTTAATAAGCGCAGTTGCGCCGGTATGCATACCTGCTTACACCTCATAACCGAAGCTAATTTCTGTCATACTATGTTCCTGATTAAGGTCATTCACCACTAACCGAAAGAAGAATAGCTTTACTCAAAACATCATCATGAAAAAAGAAATTCAAAAACACGGCCCTTCAAACGCTGTTTACGGGCTGGGCTTTATCGGGGCTGCCATCTATTATATTTCACAGGCCACCGGCTTCTGGATGGGTACACTGGGAATATTAAAAGCGGTGGTATGGCCGGCCTTTCTTGTTTATGAAGCATTAAAAACAATGGGAGCCTGACGGATCATGCACAGTAAAACAAAGTTGACCATTATCAAAACGATCCATACATTTATCTGGATCTTTTTCAACGTCGTGATCTTCTATATGCTTTATGCAGTGCTTACAAACAAGTTTGATAAATGGCTTTGGATAGGCTATGGCTTATTTGTATTGGAAGGAATCACCTTACTGGTATTTAAGTTCTTCTGCCCGTTAACAATTATGGCCCGTAAATACTCCGATTCACAAAAAGACAATTTCGACATTTACCTACCCAACTGGCTGGCAAAGTATACGAAACTGATTTATACGTCTATCCTGCTGATCATAGTTTTCCTGACCGTCTTCCGGCTTCTGAACTAAAATACTCCCGCTCAATAGTTATATTTGGTGCCGATAGATTTTATCAGCACGAAACGATAAAAATGATCTCCATAGTTAAAGCCTATGAGAACGATGTTGAACTGCTTGCCGGCATTGCAAGAATAAGTTTTATTGAATCGCATGGACACAGCGCCGGTGCCGGAGACATCAATACTTATTTGAAAGAGCAGTACAGCGATGCCGCTTTTAAAGAAGACCTGAACAACGCAGATAATATTTACCACTTCATTTATCACGATGGGCATGCAGCAGGGTTTTCAAAGATCGTGATGAATTGTCCATATGCCGGTGCCGAAGTAAATAATATCACAAAGATGGAAAGGCTCTATTTATTGAAAGCATTTTACAACCTGAAGCTGGGATGGGAACTCCTCCGGCATAACATAGAACTTGCAAAAAGAAATGGCCAGGCAGGGATGTGGTTATATGTGTGGAAAGAAAATGAACGGGCCGTGAATTTTTATACCCGTGCAGGATTCCGCATTACCGGAAGCCATGATTTTCAGATCTCACCTGCTCACGCAAATCCAAATCACCGGATGCTGCTCGGGTTTTAGCTTTCTTCCACACAACAAACTGCTTTGCTTTTTCAATTAAATTTTGTTTCTTGAAAAACAAACACCAAAGCAATGAAACAACTGCTGTTATTCTTACTGCTTTGCCCGCTCCTCTCTGCCGCCCAATATAAATCCAGGTTTGCAAACGATACCCTTTACACCAGTTGTGGCTATAAGATATACCCCGGCCAAACCCTGAAATTTGGAAAAGCCGGCAGCGCCCAGGGATTCCGGTATGTTACCATCATGAACGGGGTGGCCATTCGTTCGCTGGAGAACAATTCCTTCGTGGTCAAAGACCTTTCGCAGTACGGGTATTCTATGTTTGGATTTGCCAACATCAATATTACAGGCAGCATTACTTTCAGGGATGGATCGAAAGGTACCATCAGCATAAACACTGCTTTTGACCAAGCCATCGGAAGCCGCTTGCCCGGTACAACCAGCGAACTGATCCTTCCGGAAGAATTCCAGATCGACCGGGAAAAAGCCGCAGCGCTTTATATGCCTGCCTTCGAAAACGATACCTTGTATACTTCCTGTGGATACCCGATCTATAAAGAACAACTGCTTCAGTTTGGTAAAGCAACGGGCAACCGGGGTAAGTTCAGGTATGTCAATATCAAAAACAGATTTCCGCCGTCCACCCTGCAGGATAACCAGGTGAGGGTAACAAAACTGAAAGAGTTCGGCATCTCGGCCTTCGGCAATGGATACATAACCGTCATTGGCACTGTCATCGTCAACAATACCGAAAAAGGGGATATCGAAATACACATGGCATTTGACCATGCCATCGGGCACGTACCAACCATGCCCGGCGAACTGCTGGTACCGGAAGAATTCAGGAGCAGGCTAAAACCCGGGCCCGAACCAGAGGTGGAAAATTAATTGGACCCTTCTTCCGGCTATTTATAATGCCGGTAAAAAGATCACACTGTTCAGTGATCCGGCAGGAATTACATTCTGCCTTTGCCAGGACAGCAGAAGCCAGGCGGGTTAATCACCAATTTCCGGGGAGTATCTTCCTTTGTGCTGAGCCAGAATTTTAAATAACTTTAAACCAGGTTAGTGTTGATAGCTATAAACCTGTGCACTTTAGAAATTCAACGCAACAACGCATGCAAAGTAAAGCCGCAAATGTAGATGTGTATTTAAAAGAAGTTCCCGCCGAAAGGCGCAGCATCCTTACCAAAATAAGGGAGCTATGCCTTAAAGAACTAAAAGGCTATGATGAGACCATGCGCTACGGCCTGCCCTGTTATGAGAAGAATAATGTTACTGAAGTATCTTTTGCAAGCCAGAAAAATTTTATTGCGCTTTATATACTTAAACAGGATGTAATGGAGCAATATAAAAATGAACTCAAAGGCGTGAGCATGGGCAAAGGCTGCATCCGTTTTACCCGGCCAGACAAAATAGATCTTACCGTGGTTCGTAAAATGCTTGCCGGTACTTACATATCTAAAAACACTATTTGTGGTTAAACAAGATTTGCAATGATAAGACTGGTCTTAATAGCCTTGTTCATGATGATAGTTGTTTGCGTAGGTGTGTATGCCCTCTGGACCATACAGGTATCTCAGCTAAAGCAGGATAACTTAGTTGCAGATTTCAAGAAGACAGACAGCTCGTTACACAGACCAGGCGACAGTCTGAAAAATGCTGCCGCTGCCGGCGCATTTAAACGAAACTCCTTTCATTTACCGGAAGTGGAATTGGCTATTAAAGCAAATGCCATTACCGGCTCCATCGACAGCATGAAACATGAGCTGGCTTTTATAGCAAATCAAAAAAACTTCCCCTCATTCTCTTACCCCGATGACCAGCGCTTACTTGCTTTAAAGAACAGGCTGGCAGATTACAATGCATTCATAAATGAACATTTTCCCGGCAAGACGGGTATTAAAGCAGGCGATTTCATATCGGTTTCTGATGTATCCCGCAATGGCGTCACCAGGTCCTGGGAAAAATATTATTTCAAAAACAGCAGCATTCTTGCGATCATCACAGAATTGGCATTCATAAAAACACAGGTGCTGAAACTTCAGCAAAAAGCCTGCAATTAAGAGCCGTCACAGCTATTTTCCTTCACCCCCTATCCCCGGTACACCCCGTTTGCACGGTGTTTTAACCATGCCCCAGGTCATTTGCATTTCTGACTAAAGTCATTTTTATGCCCCGTAGTTTTAAATACTTTTATTAAGTGAATATATTTAAAGCATCACATGAAACTTGGAATTAAGTATATGGTTTCCCTGCGTTGTAAAATGGTCGTAAAAGCAGCATTAGATGAGTTGGGACTGCATTCCAGAAGCATAGATCTGGGCGAAGTAGATTTGTTTGAACATGAAATTACGGTTGAACAGCATGACCGGTTGAGGGCAATTCTGTCAAGATCAGGACTGGAACTGATGGAAGACGAAAGATCAATGCTTGTTGAGAAAATAAAAAATATTGTTGATGAAATAATCGCTGATGAAGATGAACTTATCCAAACTAATATTTCCACGTACCTGAGCGATAGGCTCGGCCATGAATATGCTTTCCTCGCCGGCATTTTTTCGGAAGTAACCGGCACAACCATTTCTCTCTATATCCTGAATAAAAAAATTGAAAAGGCAAAAGAACTGATCTTATACCATGAGTTTAATCTTACAGAGATCGCATATAAACTGCATTACAGCAGTGTAGCCCACTTGTCGGGCCAGTTTAAAAAACTTACCGGCTTAACGCCAACATACTTTAAGAACCACCCGGCTGTAAAAAGACGCAGGGTACCTGAGACATCATAAAAGGTATTACGCCGGAAATGTGTGAAACCTGTAATCATCTTAAATAAAAGTGTAACAATCTTAGTGCTGATTGTTTCAAACTTTGTAGGGTACCTGAGATGAAACCAGGCGCCTTCAATATTGCTGAACAGGAACCGCCGCATGATCTTTAACCTGCACCAGGCATCAAACCATTTTCCTGCCTTGACAATAAATTTATATGCTTTATGCAACGAACTTTGTTCATCCTGCTGATCACATTAGTGGCGTTGTCGTGTTCATTAAAAGCGCAGGATACCCTTTTTGCCAACCTGCCTGCACAATGGCGTTTACAGGATTGTATTGAATACGCCAAACAGCATAACATATCGCTGGCTACATTAAGGCTTTCAACCCATTCAGCCGAAGAAGACCTGCTGCAGTCAAAAGCCGGCATACTACCAAACTTAACCGGTTCTGTTTCGCAAAATTTTGTGAATGGAAAAAATGCCGACCAGGTGACAGGCAGCTTTAAGGACCAGGCTAATTTTTCAAGCAGTTATGGTTTGAATTCGGCTGTCATCCTTTATAACGGGGGCTATTTAAAAAACGACATCCGGTCAAAGCAATATTCGGTACAATCTGCCAACCTGAATGTAAAAGAAACAGAGAATGACCTTACGCTGAGTATTACCCAGGCTTTTTTCAATGTACTGCTTGCCAAAGAGATCATGACCTCTATTGAAGCCGTATTGTCAACTTCAACCGGGCAATTGCAGCAGGGACAACAACGCTTTGATGCCGGCAGCATTGCCAAAAAAGAATTGCTGCAACTGCAATCGCAGGTGGCAAACGACCAATACAACCTTGTTAATGCCAGTAATAATTTAAGGTTGAATACGGTTGACCTGAAACAATTACTGCTGTTGCCAACCTCGTACGATTTCCAGGTTGCTGCACCCGACAGCATTTCCATGCAGCTGTCATTAACCACTTTACCCGATGCACAAAATGAAGCAATGCAAAAAAGGCCGGAGATAAAAAATAAAGAACTTCAGATACGGATAGCAGAAACAGAGCTTCTGAAAATAAAAGCAAGTACCAAACCAACCATCAGCCTGGGAGCCGGCCTGGCAACAGGCTATTCTAATAATCAAAGCGCTGTGTATGTTTCGCAACTGAATAATAATTTTTACCAGTCGCTGGGCCTCAACATGGGTATTCCTATTTACAGCAGGCGAGTAAATAAAACCAATATCAATAAATACAGGATACAATTACTGCAATCGCAACTGGCACTCTATAATACCCGGTCAATACTTACCCAACAGGTGGAAAGGGCTTATATAAACCTGTTGAATGCACAGGCACAATTCAATGCTGCAGAAACACAGCTGAAAACAAGTGAAGAAATTTATTTTATTACGAATGAACAGTTAAAACTGGGTGCGGTGAATGCGGTGGAGCTGCTGGTACAGAAGAATGCTTACATACAGGCATTGCAGGCTTATATACAGGCTAAGTACACAGCGGCACTTTATAATAAGATATACGAATTCTATATGGGCATCCCGGTAAGTTTCTAATATGCAAACATTGATAAATAAGATCCTGCATGAAAAAATATAAATGGCTCATCCTGGTAATTTTAATTGCTGCAGCAGGCCTTGCTGTCTGGTACTGGAAGTTCCGAAAACCGGATGAAGTGATCATCCTGGAAACAGAGAAAGTGGTTTATGGTAATGTAACCAATTCGGTTACTGCCATCGGTACGCTTCAGCCGGTAGATACCGTTGCGGTTGGCAGCCGGATATCGGGAACCATACAGAATGTTTATGTAGATTTTAATTCGCCCGTAAGAAAAGGGCAACTGCTTGCACGGCTCGACCGGTCGTTGATGGAAGCACAGGTACAACAATACAGCGCCAACCTGCAACAGGCAGGAGCCAACGTGGTTTACCAGAAGAGCAATTACGAACGGCAGAACAAACTTTTTTCCGTTGGTGCTATCAGCAAGGCCGATCTTGAAACAGCGGTATACCAGTTAAAAAGTGCAAGGGATAATGCGAACAGCATTGCCGCCCAATTACAAACCGCACGGCGGAACATGAGTTTTACGGATATCTATTCTCCCATTGACGGTACGGTGCTGGCCCGCAGTGTAAGCGAAGGGCAAACCGTTGCAGCCAGCTTAAGTACGCCTACACTTTTCAGCATTGCAAAAGACCTCACCAAAATGCAGGTACAGGCTTCGGTGGATGAAGCCGATATCGGCAATGTGAAGAACGGGCAACGGGTTATCTTTTCTGTAGATGCTTTTCCTGCCGATACTTTTGCCGGAACCGTAAAAGAAATCAGATTGAGATCATCTGTATCAGCAAACGTGGTTACCTATACCACCATCATTGATGCACCCAATGCCAATATGAAATTAAAACCGGGCATGACAGCAAATATTACCATTTATACCATGGAAGTAAATAATGTTTTACTGATCCCCGCCGCTGCACTAAGTTTCACGCCTGATTCGGTGCTGGTAGAGAAATATAATTTAAGCGATACAACTACCCGTGGAAAAAGAACGGGAAAGGGACGGCGAGGGAATAAACCGCAACAGCCTGCAGACAGTAATGGTGTGAGAATAAACAGGGGTATGGTATGGATAATGAAAGACAGTTTGACCATGGTAAGCCGCAGGGTTACCACCGGCCTGGATGATAAAACGGTGGTGCAGGTAGTATCCGGGTTGCAGGAAGGCGATGAAGTGGTGACCGGCTATAAAAAATTACTGAAGAAAGATGCGGCCGCAGCTAAAAGTCCTTTTATGCCAACAAGAGGCGGTAATAACCGAAGGCAAAATCCCAGGCCGGCCCAGTAGATGACAGACCATTAAAAAATGAGTGAAATAAAAAATGTGATGGCAAACAAGATACTCGAAGTAGCTGACCTGAAACGTGAATTTAAAATGGGCAGTGAAACAGTGAAGGCACTGAAAGGCGTTTCTTTTACTGTTGACGCCGGCGAGTTTGTTACCATCATGGGCAGCAGTGGCTCTGGTAAAACTACTTTGCTGAATATTCTCGGTTGCCTCGATAAACCTACCGATGGAAATTACCTGCTTGATGCAGTAAATATTAAAAGCCTCTCCCGCAATGAACTGGCAAGGCTTCGTAACCGGAAGATCGGGTTCGTATTCCAATCGTATAATTTACTGGCACGTACATCGGCACTTGAAAATGTAGAATTACCCCTTTTGTATAATGCCGATGTGCCATCAAAAGAGCGGCGGCAGAAAGCAATTCATTCACTGGAAGCAGTGGGTCTTAAAGACAGGATAGATCATTTGCCCAACCAGTTATCCGGGGGACAGCAACAACGGGTTGCCATTGCAAGGGCCCTGGTGAATGAACCGGTGCTGATCATTGCCGATGAAGCAACCGGAAACCTTGACACCAGAACTTCGTATGGCATCATGTCGCTGTTTCAGGAACTTAATAAGAACGGGAAGACCATCGTGTTTGTAACACATGAACCGGATATTGCCATTTTCAGCAGCCGTACGATAACGTTAAAAGACGGACGGGTTGTAAAAGACACAAAGAATGAAAATGTACGTTCAGCAAGTGAAGCATTGGCTGCCCTGCCTGTGGAAAAAGAAGATGAAAAGCCACCGGAGGATAAAAAACCCAATGATGATAAAAAATAAAAACTGCCATGAATGTTTTTAAACTTTTAAGTCTTGCATGGAGAGCCTTATTGCGAAATAAGATCCGCACTTCTCTTACCATGCTGGGCATCATCATCGGTGTAGGGGCAGTCATCACCATGGTATCCATCGGCGAAGGTTCAAAACAAAGTATCCGCAGCCAGTTATCCGGAATGGGATCCAATATGATCACCATCCGGACATTCAGCAACAGCACCGTTGGTGGCGGCGCAAGATTGGGCACATCCGGACTACAAACATTGAAAGTGGAGGATGCCGTGTCAATACAAAATGAAGCCAGTTATATAACCAATGTATCACCGGCTGTATCAACCCGGGGCCAGGCCATCAATGCTTCGCTCAACTGGCCTACTACCTTGCAGGGAGTAAGTCCATCTTATCTCGACATACGCGACTGGAAATTGCAATCCGGCATTTCATTTACACAAGAAGACGTAACCAGTTCGGGTAAGGTTTGTTTGCTGGGGCAAACAGTAAGGGATAATATATATACCGGCGGAGAAAACCCGGTAGGCAGTATCATCCGGTTCAATAAAATCCCTTTTAAAGTAATCGGGGTATTAGAAAAGAAAGGTGAGAATACGTTCGGCCAGGACCAGGACGATATCATATTAGCACCTTATACTACGGTTCAGAAAAGAATGCTTGCCATCAGTTATATTCAGAACATCTATGCCTCGGCCATTGATGAAAAAAGTTCTGATGCCGCTACAAAAGAAGTTACTGCAATTCTCCGGGCAAACCATAACCTCAAAAACAGTGAAGACGATGATTTTACCGTACGTACCCAGGCTGAACTGATCAGTACCATGAGTTCCACCAGTCAATTGCTTACCGTATTGTTAACCGCCATTGCAGCCATCTCGTTACTGGTTGGCGGAATCGGTATCATGAACATCATGTACGTATCCGTTACTGAACGTACCAAGGAAATTGGTTTGCGGATGGCTATTGGTGCCAGGGGTATCGATATACTATTACAATTTCTAACAGAAGCCATACTGATCAGTGTTACCGGGGGAATCATTGGTGTGATACTAGGCATCAGTGCGTCTAAGTTAGTAACCCTTTTTCTTTCCTGGCCCACCCTTGTTTCCCAATCTTCGGTAATATTGTCCTTCGTGATATGTTCGGTAACCGGGGTTTTCTTTGGTTATTATCCTGCCCAAAAAGCTTCAAGGCTTGATCCGATAGAAGCATTGCATTACGAATAAAATTTCAACACACTGTCAAGCACGTATCCTGCGTAAGTTCTTATGCAGTATCCAGTTTAATTATTATTATGAGTAAATTGCAATGTGAACTGTCATTACAGCTATCGAAAATAAAATACCAACACGATGAACAATGAAACGATCTTAAGAGAATTCATGGACCGGGTATGGAATAAGCAGGAGTTTGAAAGCGTGGAAACATTTGTTGACCCGGAATACAGGATCCTTCTTGATCACGGAGATCCCTGGGAAGGAAAAACATTGAACAACGAAGAATACAAGACCCGCCTAAAATACTCATTCGATCCTTTTCCGGATATGCATTTTGATATTCAGTCTGCCATTGCTGATGGTGATTGCGTAGGCATCACCTGGATAATGACAGGCACCAACCTGGGAAGCATCGCCACATTTCCTTCCACCGGCAAGTCAATAAAAACATTCGGCATGACCGTTTATTATTTCAGGAATAGAAAAGTTTGCGGCCACAGCCAGGTATTTGACAGGGCAACCGTAATAAAGCAATTGGGCTTTTAGAAATGCCGGGTAAAAAATAAAACCAATCCAAATGAACATCGCATTAAGAGACGCAACAGCTAATGATTCGGCACTCATTGCTGAATTATGCGGCCAGCTTGGTTATAAAACTTCGGGTGAAAAAATGCAGAAACGGCTTTCGGAATTAATAAATAGCAAGAACGATCATTGTGTTTTTGTTGCAACAGATGAGCAAACAGTTGTTGGCTGGATACATGCGTTTTATTCGCTGACGGTGGAATCTGATCCGCTCGTTGAGATCGCCGGGCTGGTGATAGATAAAGACCAGCACCGGAAAGGGATCGGGCAAATGCTCGTGAATAAAGTAAGCGGGTGGGCACATACAAAAGAGGTGAGCAAGCTGAGGGTGCGTTCGCAGGTCATCCGAAAAGAAGCGCATTTATTTTACCAGCGCATCGGTTTTACAGAGGTGAAGGAGCAAAAAGTATTTGACCGGGCATTACGATAATAATAAATTTACAAAGCAGCATTCTTAAAAAGTAATTGACAAAAACACAAAACAAGCCCCGCTACTTACGCAAAACCCTTTGGTGCATTGTGCTTGTTATATTGGTACAGGTGCTGAAGAAATATTTAGATCGTGTTTTACCCGGCAGCATATTATTTCATCATTACCTGCTCACCGGCCTGCAACTGGTTGTGCTGCTGTGGACGATCATCATTCTTTTATTCCCTTCCCTGGCTTTCTTAAAAAAGGCGCTCATTCTTATCGGCATCATGGCCCTGCCTGAGTTGCTTTTTACTTACTGGATAAAGTATCCGGCGAAGATGCCGGTTTCCTGTCGTGCCATTTTCAATACTTATTGCACCCAGGCCGAAACCAATATCATCCAGTTCAATCCGGAAAGCAGTGCCTATAACGACAGCCTGTTTTATACGCTGAAACCTTCAGCCCGTTTTGTTTTTTCCAACCCTGAATTTTCCGACAGTTTTTATACGAATAAAATGGGACTGCGTGATGATGAGAGTTCTTTACAAAAACCCGACATCATCTGCCTCGGCGATTCGTATGCCATGGGATGGGGTGTTGAGCAGCATGAAAGTTTTGGGGAACAAACAGGCGCAGCACTTCATAAAAAAGTTTTGAATGCGGCCATCTCCTCGTACGGCACGGCACGGGAACTGAAGAACCTGTATCGCCTGGACACATCAAACCTGCAGTACATCATCCTGCAATATTGCCGCAACGACTACCGGGAAAACAGGGAATTTGTGCAAAACAATTATTCCTTGAACATCTCTTCTGAAAAGGTATATGATTCCTTGCTGAATGATCATTACTGGAGCAAATTGTGGTTCCCGTGCAAACGCACGGTGACCATCGCTAAATTCTATGCCGAGAAAAAAACGAACCGCTTTTTATTTCCGCAAAAAATAACCTGGGCCGATTCGGCTGCTTATCATTTAAAACAGGCTGCCGGTTATTTTACAGACATCATGTTCCATTCTGCCATCAATTTCAAAAAAATAAAAGTGCTGGTTGTTGACCTGGATGAGAAAGGCTCTATGAACAATGATTTCCTGGACGAAGTGAACAGGTTAATGATGTTGCCTGAATATGCAGCCCATTTTAATAATAATCTCGTTACGGTGCCGGTGGCTGAGCTGCTTACCGATGCCGATTATTATATTCTTGATCCACACATACGGCCTTCCGGTCATCGCAAAATTGCGGAAAGATTGTCGGCATATTTAGTTACGAAACATTAATGCCGGATTACCAGCCAAATATACATTGCTCCAGTTTGTTCAGGACAGGCAAAAAACGCAACTTTGCCGTGCATAAAATTTACTTCCATGATCGAATTGATAAGAACCGATTCCGGCAATGCAGATTTTATTGAACTGGTAAAACACCTGGATGCCGACCTGGCTGAAAGAGACGGTGCTGAACATGCTTTCTACGCACAGTTCAATAAAACAAGTATGTTAAAGCATGTTGTTGTTGCCTATGAAGACGGTAAAGCGGTTGGATCGGGGGCCATAAAAGAATTCAGTCCCGGCACAATGGAAGTGAAACGCATGTATACGGTGCCCGAAAGCAGGGGAAAAAGAATTGCCGGAAACGTGCTGGCCGAACTGGAAAAATGGGCTACCGAAATGAACTGCACTAAATGCGTACTTGAAACGGGCATACGCCAACCCGAAGCCATTGCTCTTTACAAAAGAAGCGGTTATGTTCAGATCCCAAACTATGGCCAGTATCTAAATGTAGAAAACAGCGTTTGTTTTGAAAAAGTACTTGGATAAATCAATGAATGGCTTTAGGTTTCAGACAAAATTTCGTTACTTTAATGAAAGGAAACAGCATGCTTAATTTACCAACTCCAAAACTGGGCGAAATAACCGCCATCACTATTACATCTCCAGACCTTGAGCAGTCTTTTATTTACTGGCAACAACTCGGATTTAAAGAAGTGATGCGGTCAGATTTCCCTTTTCCCTGGATACAGGTATCGGATGGGGCATTGCTCATCATGCTTCGCAAAGACGATACGCCCTACATCGCCCTCACTTATTACGTAAAAGACATCGACAAAGTAGTTGCTGATGTGGAAAGCAATGGCATTGCTTTTATTCAAAAGCCAAAAGCGTCTGACTTTGTAAAACGTTATTTATTCCGATCACCCGATGGCCTCAACATCAGCCTGGTGAATATCATGGATGGATTTGCACAGCCGCCCGGGCCAACGATGCTGACCATGCCGCAAACGGATTATTTCAACCCGGAAAAATATGTGAACCAGGTTTGTGGAATGTTTGGCGAACTTGCCATGCCCGTTGCCGATCTTGAGCAATCGCTGGCGTTCTGGAAAAAATTAGGATTCAATGAACTTTCAAAAATGACGGCCCCCTATCCCTGGGCCATTGCTTCGGATGGGTTGAGCATAGTTGGTTTACACCAGACAAAGCATTTTACTGAGCCAACCATTACTTTTTTTGCTGCAGACATGAAAGGTAAAATTGAAAGATTAAAGGCCAATGGATTAACAGGCTTTACTGAGAAAACCGGTTCAACCAATATTGTTTTAACAACCCCGGAAAAACAACAGGTAAACCTCTTCAGTTTGGGAATGTAACAGCAATTGACGTAAATTTAGTATCGTATGTGCAGTGCAAAACGATATTTTATTTTCTCCCTGTTTATCTTATTTACAAATTTTTTACAGGCACAAAAGAATATTACCGGCACCTGGGAAGGCGACCTGGGTAATGACCAGTTTTTGCAACTGAACGTGATACAGAATGGCGATAAATTATGTGGCTATACCCGGGATCATGTAAAGGATAATCAACAAAGTTATTGCAAGGCATACTTTGAAGGTGTTTACGACAGGTTGCTGAAAAGATTTATTATAACAGGTACTTCTTTCATTGAAAACAGCGGAAATCATACGCTGATGAACCTGGAGCTTGCCTTCCGGTTAGAAAATGGCGCCCCGGTATTAATTGAAGAACCCAGTAAACTTTCCAAGTTAATAGCAAAATTTGCAGGTGACTCATCGCTGCTTCAATACGTTTACCTGAAAAAAGTTGCTCCTCAGCCAACACTTATCCTGGAACCAATGAAGGATTGTTTACCAAAACAAAAAAAGATAAAAAAAGCACCAAAAGATTCCATTCCTGTAAGTAAACCAAAAGAAATAATTAAACCGAAAGACAGTATCATTACAATTCCCCCGCCGGTCATTGCAAAAAAAGACAGCATTGTAATTCCAAAAGATACTGCCAGTATACCAAAACTATTAACGCAAAGAAAAAATACCGAACTAAGTCACCTGCAGGTTAATGTAAAAAACATCACACTCAATGTATACGATAATGCCGTTATCGACGGTGATACGGTAAGTATTTTTTATAATGGCCGGTTACTGCTCAGTCACCAGCGGCTCTCCGAAAAACCGATCGTGATAAACCTGCAACTGGATGAAGGACAGACAAGGCACGAGATCATTTTGTTTGCAGAGAACCTTGGCGGTATACCTCCCAACACGGCCCTCATTATTGTGTATGCAGGCAATAAACGGTATGAATTATTTTCCAGTGCCAGCCTTGAAGAAAATGCGGTGCTGGTATTTGACTATATACCGCCTAAATAAAAAATCTATGTCCCCCTGTGGTTGAATGATCTGAACCACATGAGAACATAGATGCAGGGAACCGTTGTACTTACTATTTAAACCCCAATTTTACAGCATATAATTCCATCCATGCGTATCGGCATTCACACCAAGGCGGATATTTTCCAAACCTGCTTTTAATTTATACAGGAGTTTGTTTACATCATATTTTGGCAGGCTGTAATCAATGCCATTGATATGAATGATCCGGATGGGTGCCACAACGGCTGCAGTTCCGGCGCCGAATGCTTCGGTAATGGTTCCGTTCTTAAAAGCGGCTTCCAGTTCTGCCACGGCTATTGGACGCTCTTCGGTTTGATAACCGAGGTCCCTGGAAAGCGTAAGTAATGAGTCCCTTGTTACGCCATCCAATATTGAATCAGATAAAGGCGCCGTAACCAATTTATTATTGATGACAAACATCACGTTCATCATGCCTGATTCTTCAATGAACTTATGTTCGATCCCATCTGTCCACAATACCTGGTCGTATCCCTCCTGCCTTGCCTGCTGCGTGGGTAAGAAGGCTGCCCCGTAATTACCGCCGCATTTTGCAAAGCCCGTTCCGCCTTTAGCCGCACGGATGTATTCTGTTTCCACTTTCACTTTTATCGGATCGGCATATAAAGATGGTACAGGCCCGGTAAATATCACAAAGCGATATTCGTCTGAAACCTTTACGCCAAACCTTGCTTCGCTTGCAAAAACAAACGGGCGCAGGTAAAGCGCATTGCCAGGCTTTGATGGAACCCAGGCTTTGTCCAGTTCAACAAGCTGCCTTAAACCTTCTACAAATATTTCTTTGGGCACTACTGCCATGCACATCCGTTGCAGTGATTTTACAAATCGGTCGTAATGTTTGTCCATGCGGAAAATGTTGATGCTCCCGTTGTGCATCCGGAATGCTTTCATCCCTTCAAAAACAGTTTGCCCGTAATGCAGGGCAAGTGCCGACGGGCTCATCGACAGGTTTGCATAAGGAACGATCTGTGGTTCCTTCCATTCGCCGTTTGCATAATCACAAACCAGCATGTGATCGGAGATGTATTTACCGAATTCAAGTTGGTCAAAGTCCACTTCCTTAAGCCGGGAGCTGGTGGTTTTGCGGATCATAATATCTGCTGTTGTTTCCATAAAGAAAGGTTTAAATGGTTTATTGGTTTATTTGTTCAATGACAATCATCTTATTGAACTCATCTTTCAAACTATTAATGTTAATCCGTTAATCCGTATAAACGCTAATCCGTTGGAGTCACTCCGGATTAACTAATCAACCTGTTTCAAAATCGACAGGACAAAATTTGTCAATTTTTTTTTTAAAAAACAGATTCAGATTCTGTATTTTTGACTATATCAGATTTTAAACAGATGAAAACAACATTCAATTCAGACGACCATTTATACATGCAGGTGGCCGATGGCCTTGAAAAAATGATCTCAGAAGAAGTACTCAAGATCGGCGACAAACTTCCTTCCGTAAGGCTACTGAGTGACAAGTACGGGATCAGTATGGGTACAGCTTTCCAGGCATATTATCACCTGGAAGGAAGGGGGCTGATCGAATCAAGACCCAAGTCGGGTTACTACGTACGTTTCAATCATAACCGTTTCCCGGATCTGCCAAACCTGGTAACACCCGAAGCCGTATCGCATGATGTAAGTGTAAAGGAAATGATCGCTTCCATTTATACCGATATTGTTGCAACGGGCATCACCAATTTTGCCCTGGCTGTGCCCGATGCCTCCTTATTACCCGGCGCAAAATTGAATAAGTCCGTGGTATATGCATTGCGAAACACCAAGGACAATTGTATGGACTATGAACATACACAAGGTAATGTTGAACTGCGTAAGCAAATAACAAAACTTGCCTTCAACTGGGGCGGCAATGTAAAACCCGATGAAGTGATCGTTACATCCGGTTGCCTGGAAGCAATAAGCCTGTGTTTAAAAGCGGTAACGTCACCCGGCGATACCGTGGCCATAGAAAGTCCTACTTATTTTGGAATTTACCAGGCCATTGAAAGCCTCGGCTTAAAAGTGGTGGAAATATCTACCGATCCAATGAATGGCGTTGACCTGGAGCATTTGCAAAAATCGATCAAAAAATTTTCTATCAAGGCCTGCGTGTTCATTCCAAACTTTAATAACCCCCTGGGCAGTTGCATGCCGGATGAAAATAAAAAGAAGCTGGTGGAGATCATCACAAAACACAACATCCCTTTAATTGAAGATGATATTTATGGTGAGCTGTATTTTGGAAAGACCCGGCCAAAGAACTGCAAGTATTATGATACCAAGGGCCTGGTGATGTATTGTTCTTCACTTTCCAAATCGCTCAGCCCGGGCTACCGCATTGGCTGGGTGATACCCGGAAAATTCTTTGATACCGTAAAACAACTGAAGCGGATACAGAACATCAGCGGCCCTACCCTCACGCAGGCTGCCATGGCCCATTACCTGAAATATGGCCGCTACGAGTTTCACCTGAAGAATCTCCGCAAGTCTTTGCACACGCAGAGTTTGCGGTATGTGCAGGCCATCATCAAATATTTTCCGCCCGATACAAAAGTATCCAGGCCGCATGGCGGCTTTATATTATGGCTGGAACTGAATAAGAAAGTGAATGCCTTTAAGTTGCGTACGGAAGCCATGAAGCATCACATATCAATTGTGCCGGGGAAAATATTTTCTGCCGGTAATAATTACGGCAACTGCATACGTATCTGTTTTGGCAAACCCTGGAATGATGATATGGATTATGGATTAATGATGCTGGGCAAGCTTATCAAAAAAATGATCTGATCACAGGTCTGTGATGGGTTTATATTTTGGCACCAGCGATTTCATTACTATCCACGCAATCAAATAAGCCACTGCACAAACGGCAAACATGATCGTGTAACCGGTTTGAATATGCCCCAGCGCTTTGTAATGATCAAACAATGCACCTCCTGATTTTGAGATGAGCACACCGCCCAGCCCGCCGGCCATGCCACCAATGCCAACAACAGAGCCAACCGCTTTTTTAGGAAACATATCAGACACCGTAGTAAAAATATTTGCGCTCCATGCCTGGTGTGCCGATGCACCAATACCTATAAGAATAACAGGTATCCAGAAACTGATGTATCCCAAAGGCTGTGCGGCCAGAACTATTAATGGAAAGAGGGCGATGATCAGCATTGCTTTCATCCGCCCATCATAAGCCGTGTGCCCCTTGCGGATAAAATAGGTAGGGAACCAGCCACCACCAATACTTCCAAACATGGTCATGCTGTACAGTATTGCAAGCGGCAGCATGATCTCTGTTTTCACCATTCCGTATTGTGCCTCTAAGTATTTCGGCAACCAGAATAAGAAAAACCACCACACACCATCTGTCATGAATTTGCCAAACACAAATGCCCAGGTTTGTTTATATCCTAAAAGTTTAAACCACGCCACTTTTTCTTTTTGTTCGGTAGCAGCCACTTCAGCTTCAGTATCTGAATTGATATAATCCAGTTCTTCTTTAGATAATCGTTTTTGCTTTTCGGGCTTATCATAAAACATCCACCAGAATATCATCCATAAGAAACCGATTGCGCCAACTAACACAAAGGCAGTTTGCCAACCCCAGTGCAAAGCGATCCAGGGTACCGTAAGCGGCGCCAGGATAGCGCCTACATTGGCACCTGAATTAAAAATACCGGTAGCAAATGACCGTTCCTTTTTTGGAAAATACTCTGCCGTAGCTTTTATAGCCGCCGGAAAATTACCGGCTTCCCCAAATGCCAATACCGCACGGGAGATCATAAAACCTAATATAGAAACCGGTATCACCAATCCTATTGATGAAAAAAATCCGGAAAAAACTCCCCCCACCTCAATGGCATACGCATGCATAATGGCCGCAAGTGACCAGATGATTATTGCCCAGGTAAAACCCTTCTTTGTTCCCAGCTTGTCAATAAAGCGTCCGGCAAACAACATCGATATGGCATATGCAAACTGGAACACGGAAGTAATGTTGGCATAATCTGTATTGGTCCAGCCGAATTCCTTCGACAGGTCAGGTGCTAAAAGACTCAATACCTGGCGGTCGAGATAGTTAACGGTAGTGGCAAAAAATAACAGTGCACATATCGTCCACCTGTATTTTCCAATTGTGTTTGCAGTACTCATTTGCTATTTTTAATGCTTTGAACCAATGCCAGTACTTCACGGGAAGATGTTTCAATCGTAGCATAATCCTTTTGCTCCATTAATTTCTTACTGATAAGTTTGCTGCCCATACCAACTGCGCAAACGCCGGCTTTGAACCAGCCTTCAATATTTTCCCGGGTGGTATCCACACCGCCGGTAGGCATGAATAAAAGTTTAGGAAAGATATCTTTAATTCCGCTTAAAAATTCCGGTCCCAGCATATTGCCCGGGAAAAGCTTGATGAATTTTATTCCCGCATTTTCGGCTGCAATGATCTCCGATGGCGTCATGCAACCCGGCGCATAAAATATATCGTTCATTACCGCATGGTCAGCTACTTCCTTTACAAATCCCGGACTCACCAAAAAATCGGCGCCGGCAGCCATGTAATCATTGGACTGCTGCCTGTTCTTGATGGTACCTACGCCCAACAGAAGGCCGGGCATTTCAGCATTTCTTACAGCTACCATTTTACCAAAGTTCTTCAATGCCGCATCACCACGGTTGGTATATTCTACAGCCCGGATGCCCGCCCGGTAAACGGCTCTCAGTACTTCCACACTTACTGTTTCATCTGCATTAAAGTATAAAGGAAGAATTCCTTGTTCTAAAATAGCATCTGTTATCTGTTGGGTTTTACTCATGTTGTTTATTTATTGGTAGTGGGCTAAAGCCCGATTCATTTTTTTATTTATTCCCCGCCATAAATGGCGGGGCAATTCAAAATGGCGGGGCAAGTCAAAATGCCGGGGCAATTCATGCGTTGCCCTGGCATTTATGCAAGAGATGATCAGATCTTCACTTTGATCACCATTTTTTTTATTTCGGCATCACCGATCATGGGTGCATGCACATCTTCGGGAAAGAAAATAACAAACTGCCCGTCTGTTAATTTAAAAAACATATCGGGAGCATCGCTGTACAACTGCACATCTTTCTCTGCATTATACCCACCGTTCTCCGTTTTACATTTTTCCCTGGGTTTCCAGCCGATCTGTTCCGTACCGTTGATGCAAAGCTGTATATCGATGTGTTTGTTGTGACATTCAAACTTTGCGGTGGACGCTTCTGCCGACATTCCTGTTTTATTGGAGAAGATCGCTTTCAGGTTCTCGCCATCAATTTCATACTTGCCCATTTCAATGGTATCCAGGTTTGTACTTTGAATATACTCGAATGCTTTTTTGAAGAAGGGATGTACTGAAAAATATTTATGCGCATTCAAAATTGTATCTACTATCATAATTGTTTTGGTTTAAGATGAAACGGTGAAAGGTTAAAACGAATTAAACGTTAAACGATTTAAACGTTTCTACCTTTGCACCCTTCCACTGCCGTCGCCTTTCACAAGGTCTTTTACATCACTTAAAGTGGCATGGTTCAGATCACCAGGTATCGTATGTTTCAGCGCACTGGCTGCCACGCCGAATTCAGCTGCTTCCGGCATTGGCATCCCGGTTACAAGGCCATAGATAAAGCCGCTTGCAAAGGAGTCGCCGCTTCCTACCCGGTCAATGATCCGTACTTCATATTTTTTGGTGTGGTAGAATTCCGTACCATCGTATACCAGGGCACTCCATCCATTGTCGCTGGCACTATGACTTTCACGCAATGAGGAAGCGATGTATTTAAACCCGAATTTATCTTTCATTTGTTTGAACACATCTTTAAAACCATCCAAATTCAGTTCACCTTTGGTTACATCCGTATCTTTTGCTTTAAAGCCCAGCGTTGTATCTGCATCTTCTTCATTGCCGATACAAACATCCACATACTGGCACAGCCTGCTCATCACTTCCCTGGCTTTTTCTTTGGTCCAGAGTTTTTTCCGGTAGTTGAGATCAATGCTGGTAGTAATGCCTTTTGCCTTTGCTGCTTTCAACGCAGCCTCAGTTAAAGCCGCTGCTTTATCGCTCAATGCAGGCGTGATGCCTGTAGTATGAAACCAGGATGCTCCTTCCAGTATTTTGTCAAAATCAAATTCTGAAATATCAACATCGGCAATGGAGGCACCGGCACGGTCATAAACCACCTGTGAAGCACGCATGGATGCACCCGTTTCCAGGAAATAAATTCCCAACCTTTCACCGCCTCTTGCGATGTATTGCGTATCCACGCCATAGCGACGTAAATGATTTATAGCCGATTGACCAATGGGATTATTGGGAACTTTTGTTACAAACGTTCCGTTAAGCCCATAGTTGCATAAAGCAGCAGCCACATTGGCTTCGCCGCCGCCGTAGGTTATATCAAATGTATCGGCCTGTACAAAACGCTTAAAATCCGGGGTTGATAATCGCAACATGATCTCTCCGAGGGTTACAACTTTCTTGCTCATTTATTTTTTAATTTTTAATGGTTTAAAATTTAAAATAGCTGTTTGCATTGTGATAGCAGATGTCTTCAATTAATTTTCCAACCTGTGCCGTGTCATTTGGCAGTTCGCCGTTTTCGATCTCTTCGCCGAACAGGTTACAAAGTATCCGCCTGAAATATTCGTGGCGGGGATAGCTCATAAAGCTCCGGCTGTCTGTAAGCATCCCTACAAATTTGCTCAGCAATCCCATGTTGGATAACGCATTGATCTGTTTTATCATTCCGTCTTTCTGATCCAGGAACCACCAGGCTGAACCAAATTGAATTTTGCCAGCTACGGATCCGTCATTGAAGTTACCGATCATGGTAGCCATCAGTTCATTATCGGCAGGATTGAGATTGTATAGAATTGTTTTTGCCAACTGGTTTGTTTCATCCAGTTTGTTTAAAAACTTTGCCAATGACCTTGCCTGCGAAAAATCACCGATGGAATCCCAGCCGGTATCGGCACCCAGTTGCCTGAGCATACGGGCATTGTTGTTGCGCAGGGCGCCCAAATGATATTGCTGTACCCAGCCCTTCGCATGATCCCATTTTGCAAATTCGATCAGCATGGCCGATTTAAATTTCTGGTTCTCTGCATAACTTAATGCTGCACCGCTTCGTATCTTATCAAAGATGTTTTTTATTTCGGTATCAGTATAGTCCTCAGCATACACCTGCTCCAATCCGTGGTCAGAAACAGCGCAACCCATGACAGCAAAAAAGTCGTGACGTTTTTTTAATGCCTCCAGGTAATCAGCATAAGAAGAAACAGAAATATCTGAAGCCTGTTGTACTTTATCTACATAGGCATTGAAGCCGGCAACATCATCTACATTCATTGCCTTATCCGGACGATAGGCAGGCAATATCTTTATCTCAAACCCATCTGCCTTTATTTTTTGATGATGTTCCAATGAATCGGTCGGGTCATCGGTGGTGCAAAGTACTTTCACATTCATCTTACGCAAGAGGTTGCGGACTGAGTATTCTGCTGTTTGCAATTTGGCTGAAGCTTCCTCATAAATTGCTTTAGCAGTACCTGCGTTCAGTATCGTATCTATTCCGAAATAACGCTGCAGTTCCAGGTGCGTCCAGTGATAAAGCGGGTTACGCATGGTATAGGGAACGGTGGCAGCCCATTTTTCAAACTTTTCATAATCAGACGCATGGCCGGTACAATATTTTTCATTGATGCCGTTGGTACGCATGGCCCGCCATTTATAATGATCTCCATACAGCCATACCTGGGTAAGATTTTCAAATTTAATATCATGGGCGATCTGGTCGGGAGGCAGGTGATTGTGGTAATCAATGATGGGCTGCAGTTTTGCAAAATCATGATAAAGCTGCTGCGCTGTTTTATTCTGCAATAAAAAATTTTCGTCTAAGAATTTTTTCATATTACCTCACCCTCGTTCCCTCTCCTTAAAGAGAGGGAGGCCCGGCTTTTGTTTATAAATTATAAATCAGTTTTTACATTTCACCATAAACCCTATATTCATCATTGAACCACATCTCTTATAAAGAGACCCCTCTCTTCCATGGAATAAAATCATCTTGATTAAGAAGCACTGCTTTGGGGATCACTTCCCCGCTGGCGGCTTTGATGCAATACTCCAGGATATCTTCTCCCATCTGTTCAATTGTTTTATCACCTTCGATCACTGGCCCGCAATCAATATCAATGATGTCGTTCATCCGTTTGGTAAGGTTGCTGTTTGTTGATACTTTAATAGTAGGACAAACAGGATTACCGGTTGGCGTTCCCAACCCGGTAGTAAATAAGATCAAGGTGGCACCGCTTGCAGCTTTACCCGTTGTTGCTTCCACATCATTGCCCGGGGTACAAACCAAATTCAACCCGGCCTTTGTTGCCGGTTCGGTATAATCCAATACATCCACCACCGGAGATGTACCGCCTTTCTTTGCGGCACCTGCACTTTTAATCGCATCGGTGATCAAACCGTCCTTGATATTTCCGGGCGAAGGGTTCATGTGAAAACCAGAACCCACCTTTAAAGCAGAATCATTGTAACTCGTCATCAGATTGATGAACTTTTTTGCAGCCGCTTCATCCTTTGTCCGGTCGATCAGGTTTTGTTCTACGCCACATAGCTCCGGAAACTCAGCCAGTAAGATCCTTCCGCCCAGGGCAACCACCAGGTCGCTGCAATAACCCACGGCCGGGTTCGCCGAGATGCCGCTGAAACCATCGCTGCCGCCGCATTTTACGCCGATGCATAATTTACTTAAGGGAGCAGGCTTTCTTTCCAGTTTATTTATTTCAATTAAGCCGGCAAATGTTTTTTGTATGGCCTCTGCGATCAACTGCTCTTCACTTTGTGATTGCTGCTGCTCAAAAATATACAGCGGCTTATCAAAGTTTGGGTTGAGTTGTTTCAGGTCGTTCACAAAATCCTGTACCTGCAAATTCTGACAACCCAGGCTTAACACCGTAACGCCGGCCACATTGGGATGATTGGCATAAGCTGCCAACAACTTGCCTAATATCGCCGCATCCTGCCTTATGCCGCCACAACCGCCCTGGTGATTCAAGAATTTTATTCCATCCACGTTTTTAAAAACCCGGCTGTTCCTGTTTTGGTTAGTGGGCGACAGGTCAACTGAAGAAACATCTGTTCCGTTCTTAAAAGCTTCCACCAATTGGTGGGCATACTGTTTATATTTTGCCGTTACTGCATAACCCAGTTCATTGTGCAATGCTTCTTTTATCACATCCAGGTTCCTGTTCTCACAAAAAACGGTAGGAACGAACAACCAGTAATTGGCCGTCCCCACTTCGCCGTTGCTTCGGTGATAGCCATTGAATGTCCGGTTAGCGAATTTAGAAACATCCGGTGCTTTCCAGGTGAAATCTGTTTTACGGTAAGCAAAAGGCTCCGCTGCATGCTTTAAGTTAGCCGTTGAAATGATACCGCCTTTTGCAATATCCGATTGTGCCTTACCAACCAACACACCGTACATGATCACCGAATCGCCTTTTGCAAGGTTGGCGGTAACAAATTTATGTTTGGCAGGAATGTCGTCCTGTAAAATATATTCTTCACCGTTAAACTGTACCGTCTCTCCCTTTGATAAATTCGTCAATGCTACCAGCACATTATCATCGGGGTGAACTTTTGCCAATCGCTGTTTCATCTGTTATGCAATGCTTTTTTTAGACTGAAGCGGATCCAACACCGCTGCCATTCCCAGTTCCTCAATTTCGTTTATTTTTTCCTGTACTGCCCCCGCAAATCCGGGCAGCGTAGTAAGGTCTTGTCCCCACAGGGCAGTATCCCGTAAAACAGAAACGGCTATCAGTGCAGGCTTAACCCGTTGCCATTTCTCATAAAAGTATTTTGCCCGGTCATCCTGTATGGGATAAAATTTGTCCTGCACCCTCCCGTAATAGTTTCCATTCTCTTCCTTAACGGCTTTCATAAAGTAAATATAAGCTGCAAATCCCGTTGCCATATTTTCAGGCACGGTATTAAAGAGTGAATAATAATTCAGCAGTACCGGAACCACCCGCATTCTCATTTTTGATGAATACTGCATGGTTATACCCAGCCACTGGTGGTTGATGTATGGATTACGGAACCGGTCGAGGCAATTCTCTCCAAATGTTTTTGTCTGCCCGGCTGTTGTTTCATAAGGTATGGCCACCGCAATTTCTGAATGCATCAATGCACTGATAAAATGCTGCATCTGCAGGTCGTCCATCGCATTCTTCACCGTATCAAGACCTGAAAGAACCGCTACCCCGCTGCTGAGCGTGTGTGTGCCATTCAGCAACCGTAGTTTCAGTTCCCGGAACAGGTTTATATCTTTCGAGATCACAATTCCTTTATCTGCTTCAGCAAAAGAAAGCACATCAGCCACTTCGGTATCCCCTTCGATGGCCCATAACCTGTACACTTCACTCATGATAAGCAGTTCATCCGAATAGCCGACCTTATTCTCAATTTCTTTTTTAATTGATTCATCCGGCTTGCCGGGAACAATGCGGTCGACAAGTGAATTACAAAACCGGTTTGCATTTTCGAGCCAGTCGATAAAACTTTCATCGAGGCCATTCAAATGCGCCAGTTCTATAACAATGGATTCAAGTTTCTTCCCATTGTCGATGATCAGTTCTGTCGGCACGATCATCATGCCCGATTGTTTGCTGCCCTGGAAAGCTTTATAGCGTTCGTATAAAAAAGCAAGCAACTTACCCGGGTAAGAAACAGGTGGGTGGCGGCGAATATCATCCTGCACCAATTGAATGCCCACTTCGGTCGTATTTGAAATGATGATCTTTAATTGGGGGTTATGCGCACACTCAAGCACTTTGTTCCATTCCGATTTTGCAGAAAGCACACGGCTTATGGAAGCATTAATAATATCTTCCTCATATTTTTTTCCATTTTCAATTCCCCGTATACAAACCGTATATAAGCCATCCTGTTTTTCAAATGCACTTGCATCTCCGCCGTCGGTGGATTTAACCACTACGATCCTGCCATTGAATATTCCCTGCTTGTTTGCTTTATCGATAAAATAATCAGGCAGTCCACGCAGCAGTACGCCCGTGCCAAACTGCAGTACTTTTTCAGGCAGGTCGAACAGGGATGCATCCGGAACCGATATGTCGGTTGCATTTATATTCTTCAGGTTATATTTTGAAAGTAACATCTTCGCTTGTTTCCTTTTAATTCTTATTCAGTTTTTTAAGCCATTGGGGATATTCCGTATTCAATAATTTCTCTGGCCATTGCCCGTACCAGGCATAGCCTATCCGTCTTTCATTCTCCACTTCGGCAATTGTTTTCTTTCGTTCACTGTCACGACCGGAAAAAAACGGTTCATTCGTATTGATGTCATAAAACCTTGCCCACAATACGCCGTTATCAGCAGGCTGCAATACCCTGTCCCTCCCGCTTTTTTCATTTGGTGCTGCCACATCCACAAATTTATAACCGGTGATCTTTACTTTATTGAACCAATCTACGGCTGCTTTTACAGCGTCCACAATGGCCGGAGATGGCTTTTCGATCCGCATCAAGAACCGGACAATGCCAACCGATTCACTGCCACTTAATGATACTAGTTCAAATTTCCTGGCCATTTCGGGTTCTAATGTTTTGGCATTGTATTGTGCACACCAGGCGGTTAATTTTCCATTCTGCTTAAGCTGGGTCTTTAAAATACACTGCACGCCTTTTGTAATTGCATCCGCACATTTACCTGCATATGTTTCATTAATAACCTCCATGTCGTTTGCTTTATATACAACATCGTACAAGAGGTTCAGCACATTCACCATGGCGTTGTCGTTATACGTGACCTGGCTGCGGTAACTGCTGAAGTCGGGATAATACTGCGGCCAGCCGCCATTGGCATACTGCGCTTTCAATAAATAACCGATGCCTCTTTCTGCAGCGGCTAAAAACCTTTTGTCATTTGTTTTTTTATATGCTTTGGCGAGGTATCCTATCTCCTTTGTGGTGGCGTTATTGTCGATGGTCGCATCAATCCCTTCTGCATAACCGGCCTGCAACTCTTTAAGTTCATCGGCAGTCAGTGTCTTTTTATAATTAACAGCCACTGCTTTGAAATGTTTGGGCCAGCCACCATTGCTGCGTTGGTACAACAGCATGTTTTCTGCAATGGTATCAGCGATTTTCTTTACCACGGCAACTTCATTACCTGCTTCTGCCATCACATTTTTATCCTTTGCAGGATCCCATTTATAATCATACACCCAGGGCACATTATAATCATTGATGCCAAAACCGTCGGGCAGGTTATTTTTATACCAGGTATAATCTCCGCCTTCCTTTTTGCAATTATAATAATATATGCGGCGGCCCCACAATAATGTGTTGCTTGTTGGCACTAAATAAATATCGGCATCGGCCATATTTTTAGCAAAGCTGCAGTTCAGTAAATAGAATTGTGCATCCCGGTGATAGCGCCCCAGTTTAAAATCATCATCGCCGGTAAACCTGCAATTGATCAAAACTGTTTTTGATTTTTCAAATTTGCTTCCATCGTGCCAGATTGCTGCATTCTTATCATGGCAGATGAATGTACAGTTATCTGCCAGCGCCCATCCACGTGGACAATAGAAATCAACGCCGCCTTCCATGACGCAGTCTTTGAAATAGAACATCCCGTTGTCGGTATTCCACGGACTAACCGTATCGCCTCCATAGGCCCGGAAAATACAGTTCTTAACGATCAGCCTTGTAGTAGCAAATGAACGCAATGCCATCTGGTGACCATATGGTCGTATGGTCTTTGTCTTGCCACTGTCATTAGCACAGATCATGGCCTTTTCTTTTGTGTTGTCTTTTCCATAACTGTTGATGAAAGAAAGGTTCTCTAATGTGATGTCGCTGCCTTTTAAGTTGAGGGTTGCCGTACCGTAGTCGTCTTTATTATCACAGCGCCATTCATCCCTTGCCTGTGCAATGGTTACAATTGTTTTTCCAGGATCCTCTCCTCTTAAAGTGATGAAGTCCTTATCAATGAATATTTTCTCGTTGTAAGTCCCGTTCTTAATAAAAATGATACGCTGCTCCTTAGCAACTGCCGGTAAACTATTGATCGCTTCCTGTATGCTTTTGAAATTCCCTGATCCATCTGCCGCAACCGTAATTTGTTTTTGGGCAAATGAATTTATTCCTGCAAAAAGAATTGCAGCAAGAACAAAGCATATTTTTTTAACTGTTCTCATTTATTTTTTTACGGCCTGTATCAATAACCATTTTACCAGTTCATTGGCTGCTGAAAAATTCCCGTACTCAGCCGGTATTTTTCTTCCGTCTAAGTATTCATTATATATCCACGGATCGCCCACGGCAAACACAGTTCCTTTTCCGTATTTAGCTGTTGCCATGATTACATCGCCATCCTGGCTGATCAATGCCTTTGCAGGAGCTTTCAGTTCCATGGTGCTTATTTCCTTCAGGTACATTTTTTTTGTTTTGCTGAAAACAGGATTGGCTGATCTGTTATATATCGCCCCGGTCTCAAACTCACTGCCCTGAACCATGTTGCGGCTCTTATTGGTAAAATGAATTCCAAATTTTTCAGGCAACGTATTAAAATGCTGCAGATCGCAATTGGCTGTATCATTGGTCATGATCAATAAAACCCCACCCTGCTTTACCCAGTTGGCAATTTCGGTCGCCGACTTTTCATCCATGTAATTGGGTGTTTTGGTATCTTTTATTCCATCGGGGTCAACCATGATGTAAACAGAAGCGTTCTTTAAATTAGCGGCTGTTGGAGCAGCATCCAATCCGCCCAAGTTAGCTCCGTAAGACTGCCATACATTTCCAAATAAACTGAATCCGCCGTTCTCGGTATCGTCCCATGTATAGTGGCGACGAACATTCACGCCATACCCATTCTTCCGCCACTCGTTGTTGAAGTAATTATCCATCATCACATTTTTCCCGGCACCAACTTTTGGCAATGCGGTCATTTCCATTTCCACGCTGCATAAGATAAAAGCGCCCATTCCCTTGGGGTCATTCACTACAACGGGTTCACTCATGTAATATTCAAAGCTGCCATCCCGGTAAGGTTTGCCTCCCAGGCCCGAAACACTTACCGTTCCTTTTAAGTTTGTTTGCCCGTCGGCATCCACTTCAATGAATTCTTTAATGATGCCGTCATAACCTTTCTTCGCCACTTTGTAATAAGTTGCCGGTATATAACCTTTACGTACTGCCTTTGCCAATGCATATACAAACATGCAGGAAGCAGATGCTTCTTTATAATTCCTTTCCCGGTTGGGCTGATCAAGAATGTCGTACCACAAACCAGACTTTCCATCCTGTACTGCCGTTATTGCTTTTATAAAGCGATTCAATATTTTAATGATCGAATCCCTGCCCGGGTGATTGGCCGGAAAATGATCCAGCACATCTACCATAGCCATGCCGTACCAGCCCATCGCCCTTCCCCAGAAATTGGGAGAGCAACCGGTTTCTTTATTGGCCCATTTCTGCTCTTTGCTTTCATCCCAACCATGATACAGCAAACCTGTTTTTGCATCACGGGTATGTCGTTCGATGTTTATGAACTGCCGGGCAATATCGTCAAACACCGAATCCTGTTTTGCCCATTTGGCGTATTCGGCATAAAAGGGTTGTCCCATGTACAAACCATCCAGCCAAACCTGCCAGGGGTACACTTTCTTATGCCAGAAGCCGCCCTCCCTGGTTCTTGGATGATCATTGAACTGGCTGCGAATATTATCAATGGCTTTTTTATATTTTTCCTTGCCGGTAACATTATACAGCATCATTACCACTTTACCGTTGTTGGTGTGATCAATATTGAATTCATCCCTCTTATAATCTTTTATCGTCCCGTCATCCTTCACATAATAATCCATGCTGTGCTGTATGTAATTATAGTAAGAACCATCGCCATATAGTTTCCAGATGCCTTCAATGCCTTTTAATATCACACCCTGGTCATAACTCCAGCGTGCAGGGTTGCCCGGTTTTACTGAAAATGAATCGGGCCAGAGGTGCATGGCGGTTTGTGCCATCTGTTGTGAATAAGGCTTTTGCTGTGCCTTGGCTGCAAACACATAACATAAAAAAGAAAGTATGATTATTGAATTCTTCATTTCGCTTTTTTAGTTTTCGTTTTCTTCTTCGTTTCCACCGGCGCCGGTAATGCCCAGCTTACCGTTGTTTCATTAGCACCAAAATCAGCCACCAGTTTTTGTTTTGCAGCAGCCGTATTACTATTCAAAAACTTAACTTCTTTTGCCCGTTCACCCTGTACCTGCAGCAAAACCTCAGCACTGTCTTTGAATTTTAAATTATCTATTGTAATGCTGTCGCTGTTCAGTACATAGGTCACCGGCTTTGTATTCTTACTGATCATGGTGATGTTCTTCAGGTTTATATTGGTAGCCTCCTGTATGTCGATTCCCTCATCAGCCTGCAATACAGCGTTCTCGATCCAGATATTCTTTACATGCATTTCCGGGATGCCTCGTACAAAAATTCCTTTGGAGGCACCGTTGCAGGTAATATTTCGAAAATAAAAATTGCGGAACTGTGGCGTGGTCTCATCAACCGGCTTTGCTTCCACTTTAGGCGGCTCTCTTTTATCGCCGGATAAAACAACCGGGTCTTTCGCCATATAATACATATCGAACAGGATCGCTTCAGCAGGAATATCTTTCATGTTCACGTTGTTCACATAAATATTCTCCACCATGCCGCCTCTTCCTCTTGTTGTTTTAAACCGAAGTCCGATATCAGTACCAATGAAAGTACAGTTGCTTACAAACATATTATTTACGCCGCCGCTCATTTCACTTCCCACCACAAAGCCGCCATGGGCATGATATACCACGCAGTTGTTTACAATAACATCCTTTGTAGGAACGCCACGGCGTCTTCCTTCTTCATCCCTTCCGCTCTTGATGCAGATGCCGTCGTCGCCGGTATCGAAATGACAATCCTCCACTAACACATTCTTACTGCAGTCGAGGTCCAGCGCATCGGTATTGGTCCCATACCACGGGTTCTTTACCGTAAGATTTTTAATGGTGATGTGTTCGCTGAAATTGACGTGGGTTGTCCAGGCCGGAGAATTCTCAAAGGTCACATCCTGTATCCATACATTTTTACAATTGAAGATGCGGATCATGTTGGGACGGAGGTAATCTTTCACGTCTTCAAAATCGCTTACTTTTTTTCCACCAGCCAGTTTGCCGATGGTTTTGTCGGTAAGTCCTTTCAATGCCTTAGGAGAGGAGTACCACATCTTTTGATCTTCGGTAAGCACACCGCCGTATTTTTTTAAGTGAGCTTTCCATTCACTCTCGGTCATCTTGGCTCTGGGCAATGGCCTCCAGTAATAACCGTTGCCATTCATGATACCTTCTCCGGTAATGGCGATGTTCTCTAAATTCTCTGCCGTAACCGGCGACTGGCAGCGGGCGGCTTCCACGCCTTCAAATGTGGAAACAACTAATGGATATTGGTTAAAGTCGGAACTAAAGATCACCAGGGCACCCTTATCCAGGTGCAGGTTGATATTGCTTTTCATAAGGATGGGACCGGTAACAAAAGAACCTCGTGGAATTAAAACCGTGCCGCCTCCTTTTTTAGCACATTCATCAATGGCTTTGTTGATGGCAGCCGAGTTTAATGTTAACCCGTCGGCTACAGCACCATAATTCATGATGTTGAATGTGTCTCTTTTAAAGTGCGGTGCATAAATTTTGGGAAGTTCAAAAGCAAATTTTTCTTTGAAGTCCGAAGGTTTTAAATATTTTACCAGGTCAAGGTTTTGCTCTTTAATACCCTGGCAAACCAATGAAGCCATGGAAGCTGCGCCATATTCACTGAAGTGCGTGTTATCTTCTTCCTTGCCTTTGTAATTTTTAAAATGATTGGCGGGTATGTTCAGGAATAATCTTCTTGATCCTTCCACGCCTTCTTTTACAATGAGTGCTTCGCTGCTTTTGTGCAGGTCGATCAAGGGAACGTTCATGGCGGCAGCTACTTCTTTCACCACGCCCGGGTAATCGCCATGCTGGTCAACAAATTTCCCCGTCTCATCAAATTTTCTCCGCATCACCGGGGTTATCAAAACCGGGTTTGCCCCTTTTGCCCGTACATCATTTACAAAACGGATCAAATTCTCTTTATACAATGTATGTGCAGGTGCCGAACGGTTGCTGTCTTCCACTTTTTGATCATTATGTCCGAACTGTATCAGTACATAATCGCCGGCTTTCAACCGGCTCATTACGGTATCCCAGCGATGTTCATTGATAAAGCTTTTTGTGCTTCGTCCGTTCACTGCATGGTTCTGCACGTCGATGTCATCTGTCATGTATTTTGGAAAATACATACCCCATCCCCTTTCCGGGTTATCATCCAGGGGTTTGTTAGCCATGGTACTGTCGCCTATCAAAAAGACCGTAACCTTTCTTTCAGGTAATAAAAAAGAAAGTCCGCTGATGACAAGGGATAATATGACTACGTATTTTTTCAATTTCGTTTTATTAGAACCGCCGTCGGGACTTTCAGTCGCCGACGGGGTTGGTTATTTCAGTTTGTTTATATCAACCATGTCCATATCGGCATAATCAGCATTCTCACCACCCATTCCCCAGATGAAACCATAGTTGCTGGTACCGCATCCGCTGTGGATACTCCATGGCGGAGAGATGATGGCTTCGTTATTACTCACAACCAGATGTTTTGTCTGAGTGGGTTCTCCCATCAGGTGAATGACCTTTTGATTTTTTGGAACATCAAAATAAAAATAGGCTTCCATCCTGCGGTCGTGTACATGCGTGGGCATGGTATTCCATACACTGCCTTCTTTTAAAATAGTAAGTCCCATTACTAACTGGCAGCTTTTTATACCCGCAGCATGAATGTATTTGTAAATGGTACGCTGGTTGGCTGTTGCCACGGCACCCATTTCTGTTGGCATTGCTTTTTCCTTTTTCAACAGCCTTGTTGCATACGCATGATGCGCAGGCGCCGATAACAAATAAAATTTCGCCGGGTTATCTTTCTTTTTGCTTTTGAAAGAAACCTTTTCAGTTCCTTTACCTACATAGAGGCAATCGAGCCTGTTCACATCGTATGCTTTGCCATTCACTTTTATTTCGCCCTCACCACCAACATTAATAACACCCAACTCTCTTCTTTCTAAAAAGTATTTTGCTTTCAATGCCTCGTATGTTGGCAGGTTAATGGTTTTATTAACCGGCATAATTCCGCCGATGATCATACGGTCGTAGTGTGTGTACACCAGGTTGAGCGCATCTGGCTGCATCAGTGATTCAACCAAAAAATTACTACGCAACTCTTCAGTCGTCATTGTGCTTACTTCTTTCGCACTGTTGTGAAATCTTATCTGCATTAATTCTTAATTTTTAATTTTTAATTTCTATTTCCCCATCCATCCCCCATCCACCGTTACGATCGTTCCGTTCATATAATCGCTGGCGGCGCTGGCTAAAAAAACAGTCACGCCTTTAAAATCATCCGGTTCTCCCCACCTGTTTGCAGGTATCCTGCTTAATATCGATTGGCTTCTGTCCGGATCATTCCGCAATGCCTCTGTATTATCGGTGGCGATATAACCTGGTGCAATACCATTCACATTTATTCCTTTGGATGCCCACTCGTTGGCGAGTGCTTTTATCAGGCTGGCAATGGCTCCCTTGCTGGCTGCATAACCGGGTACATTGACCCCGCCCTGGAAACTCAATAAAGAAGCAGTGAAAATTATTTTTCCGCTGCCCTGTTGTATCATTTTCTTTCCGATCTCTCTTGAAAGAATAAATTGGGAATCAAGATTTACAGCCATCACTTTATCCCAAAACTCATCGCTGTGTTCTGCAGCAGGGTTACGAAGTATCATCCCGGCATTGTTCACCAGTATGTCGATCCGGTCATTTTCAGTAACTACTTTTTGAATGAAATTTTTAAGAGATCCCCGGTCGCTGAAATCGCATTGATGGGATTTGAATGACCTGCCGAGGGAACTAATATCTTTTTCAATTTCGCTGCCCGTAAGAGGCATATTTGCCGAAACACCGATAATATCAGCGCCTGCTTCTGCCAGGCCAATGGCCATGGACTTGCCGATGCCTTTGTTACAGCCTGTAACTAAAGCGGTCTTGCCAGTAAGGTTAAAAAGGTCAAAGATTTTCATTACACCCAATCGTTATAGCATATCAATTTTACCAAAATAATCTCAGGTTCAGGAGCAATAAAAGAGGTTTATTTACGCAATCGTTCCCGATAACGATACCAATCTTTCTAAGAGGATTTTAATGCCTGTTTTCTATTGGACTTTTACCGCCTGCCTGGCCAGTAAAACCCACTGTCCATGCAGTTTTTGCCATACCTGCAATACGGATAAATGCACTTCTCCCGGCTTGCCGTTGTCGTTGGTAACCGCATTGAATTTATGGCGGACCACGGCCGTATTTTTACTTATTGCAACCGTTTGTTCCGGCAGTTCCAGTTTCACAAAATCGCTCTTGCCGGATACGATCTTCCGGATGAACTCCGCCTTATCATCAATATGCCCACCCGAGTGTCCATAACTAAGCATTGCTGAAGTAAGTTTATCCATCATAACTGAATCTGCATCAACCATTGCCTTGCGCAGTCTTTCGACTGCATTGGCAACTGCCGTTTCATCTTTGCTTTGTGCTTTGGCCCCGAGGGTCATTGCCAGAAAGACAATACCTGTAACAAATAATTTCTTTATCATAGTAAATTTTTTTTAACCTATTGAATCTGTTCAACCCTGAACCAGTCAAAATCCGCATAACCGGAATCATTTATCTGCGTTTCCCTTGTACAAAAAATTCCAACCTTTGCTCCTATCCATCGCCCAACCTCTGCCTGGAATTCTTCACCAGCTTCGGTGAATTGTTTTCCATCTGCACTATAACTGAACCGAGATTTAGCGCCTTTGGTAACTTTCACCCTTAGATAAATGGTTGCATCATCAACTTTAGCAATGACCACTTCACTCTCTGGTTTTCCCTTATCTGCATCCCTGCAAACAGTGTAGACAAGATAGATACCGTCTTTTTTGCTTTTCAAAGTAAGACTTACATAACTGAAACCCATCATGGTCAATCCTGCTTTTTCATTTTCCAGTTTTGTGTTGGGGTTGAAAGTCATCTTCGTTGTTGCCATAAATTCTTCCGCAGGAAATTTCTGCAGCAACACATTGGGTGCATTCCATAAATTTCTAGCACTATCGGGCATTTTATCTGAGAATAGTCTTAATGAGCCATTGGATGCATTGGCAAATGCCCATGTTACTTTGGGGTTTGCCATCCATTGCCATTGTAACCCGATCTTAGTATCATTGAATTCATCTGATTCAGCCGGAGTAATAATGGGATAAGTTTTTCCAACATTGGGTTTCTTATAAACAAGCACAGGTTCTCCTTTACCGTCCCCGTCTTTATCAGTGCCAATTACCGGCCAGTCGTTGATCCATTTCATTGGCTGCAGATGAACAACCCTTCCATACGCACCTTTATCCTGGAAATGCAGGAACCAATCCTCGCCGCTTTGCGTGGTTACCCATGCGCCCTGGTGTGGACCATTCACCGCTGTTGTTCCCTGGTCCATCAAAACTTTTCTTTCATAGGGGCCATAAATATTTTTTGAACGAAGTGCCAATTGCCACCCGGTACTTACACCTCCAGCCGGTGCAAAAATGTAATAGTACCCGTTTCGTTTGTAAAACTTCGGGCCTTCAATGGTCGGGTCCTTTTCATGTCCGTCATAAACCAACACAGCATCATCAATTGTTTTTGTCCCTTCTGCATTCATTTGCTTTACCACAATGATGCTTTTAATTCCGGCACGACTTCCTGCAAAAGCATGAACCAAATAATTTTTCCCGTCATCATCCCAAAGCGGACAAGGATCGATCAATCCTTTTCCTTCCTCCACCAAAACAGGATCCGTCCATGGTCCAAGAATATTTTTTGCTTTAGTGAGATAGATGCCAAAATCAGGATCGGGATAGTAGATATAAAATTCGTTTTTGTGATAACGGATGCTTGGCGCCCACACTCCATTACCATGCTGGGTTTTAGAGAAATGTTCAAAAGGCGGCTGGCGTTTCAATGCATGGCCAATGATCGTCCAGTTAACCAGGTCTTTTGAATGAAGGATGGGCAGGCCGGGAATATCTTCAAAGCTTGATGATACGAGGTAATAATCATTGCCCACACGAATTGCATCGGGATCGGAGTAATCTGCATTGATGATTGGGTTTTTGTAAGTACCATCGCCATTATCTGCCACCCAGACCTTTGAAACATAGTTTGTCTGTGCCGTTGCTGCTGATAAGCCACAAAGAAAAACTAAGCGTATGTTTTTTATTAACCGCATCATAGGTCAACGATTCTTTTTTCGTGAGCACTTTGAAAAGCTTTATCAATAATATAGATCACGTTGCGGCCATCTGCTGCCGTTACCGGAAGCGGCGCTCCATTTCGCAATGCCCCGTGCAGTAACCTGTAATACTCTTTATAATCTCCCCGCTCGGTTGGTATTTTCTTTCTTACTGTCTCTCCATTGATGGTTGTATGCAGCAAGCCTTGCTCTTCTACAGGTTCCAAACCCCAATCGGGCATAACGGGTGAGGTATATTGTTTCAACGAATTTTCCTGTATATCTCCCCTTGATTTAAGGAAAGAGCCTTTGGTTCCATGGAAAACATAAGCAGGTATCGGCTCTTTAACCAGGTAACCTGATTTCAAACGTACCCGCAGCCGGTCGTAAAACAAGATCAGTTCCATGTAATCATCCACTTTGCTGATGGGGCGTAAAACGGTGAGATCAGCAAACACTGCTTTGGGCATACCAAACAATTGCAGGGCCTGGTCGATCAAATGCGGACCGAGGTCATAGAATATTCCGGCACCGGGCCCGGGTGTTTCTTTGTGCAGTTTGTAACTCAGGTTCTCATCATAGCGGTCGAAATGTATCTCTGCCTCCACAACCTCTCCCAACAGTTTTTCTTCTACCACTTTCCGTACGGTTCTGAAATCGCTGTCCCAGCGGCGGTTCTGGTAAACCGAAATCATCCGGTTCTTTTCTTTTGCCAGGGCTATCAGTTCATCACATTCTTTCGCCGTGTTGCAAAAAGGCTTTTCTACCACAATATGCTTGCCGGCAAGCAATGCTTTTTTTGAATAATCAAAGTGCGTATAGTTTGGTGTGTTGATGATGATCAGTTCAATATTTTCATCTGCCATCAGTTCATCAATGGTTGAATAGCTGATCACCAAAGGATATCTTTCATTGATCTCTTTTTTACTTCGTTCAACAGCTGCGTACAATTCATAACCCGCATGCTGCTGGATAAAAGGCGCATGAAAAAGCTTACCCGACATACCGTAGGAACATATCCCAATTTTTATTTTGTTCATCTTTCTTTTATTTAATTAGGGTAAAGTTGCTCAAAAATTTGCGCACATTATATTCCTTTGCTTCTTCATCTGTTAATTGCCTTGACCAGTTAACCCGCTTAGCCGGGTCGGCCGATGGCCCGTAATTCTTATACTCGGCATACCTTGCTGTTTTATAGCTGTCGGTATTATTCCAGTTGCTCCATCCTTCGGGCCGTATGTGTTCGCCAATAAAACAATGAATATAAACAACCGCTGCATAAGGGCGCCAGGGCCGGCCCAGTGAGGCATTGTGTACGGACGTATCGCCGGTGAGCACACAATCATTAAAAACATAACCCCATTTCTTGTCCGGCGGTGTGGATGCAGCCGTAACATGCGAATTTTTTTTGCTGTGGATATGGCATTGCTCAAACCAAACGGTAGCCGAGCCAAAAATAAAATCGGTAGTGCCTTCTATATAACATTGCTGGTAATACTGCCGGCTTTTTTCGTTGTTGATGAACAGTACATCCTGGTTACCGATGAAACGGCAGTTATTGAACATGGCTTTGTCACCATCCGATTCAACGGCAACCGCCTGCCCGGCTGAGAAACCTGCATCGTTTTGAAAAGTGATATTACTGGCCGTAAAATTATCTGCCAGTATCTTAAAACTCCAGGATGTTCTTGTATTGATGGTATCGCCCTGGGGAGAAAGTCTACCGGTGTGATCGTCGTAGGTAAGGATCGTTGTGAATTTATTCGCTCCTATCAGTGTAACAAAGTTCCTGGTTGAGTCGAGCAGCAGTTTCTCTTTATAAATGCCTTCCCCGACAATGATCGTTATTGGCTTTTTATTATTCCGGGGAACAGCATCGAATGCGGCCTGGATGGTTTTGTAATCGCCGCTGCCATCCTGCACAACCGTGATCTGTTTTTGACAACATGCAGCTAAAACACAAAAAATCAATAAGGCCAAAAAAGATATTTTTTTCATCTTTACTTATTAAATACTTTCTTTAAAAAATCGTCCGTGTATTTTATGGTTGGCTCAAACCAGGGATCCATCAAACAAAAATGGTGAGGTGAATTTTCAAAGCGATGGACCTCTGTATAGATATTAAAGCTGTTGAGAATTTTAATGTAGTCTTCCCGCCCGGCATGCATCCGGTCGACCGAGCTGTTGATGAACAAGGTGGGCGGGTTATGTTTCCCTGCATGTGTTAAGGGCGATGCCTGTGTCCACAATTCAACATTTTCTTTCTTTGAATAGCCAAACCAATAAGTTCCTGCAGATGTTCTTTTACTGTCATCCCCTTCTCCCGATTCGGGGTGCACAAAAGAAAGTGTGCCATCAATATCAACTACGGCGTTCACCTTACTTGAATAATTTAAATTATCTGCCGTTCCTTCAAAAGAAGGATTACCATTGGTTGCACCCATAAAAGCCGCTAATTCGCCACCGGCAGAAAAACCCAGTACCGCAATTTTAGCAGTATCAATATTATATTTCTTCGCATTTTTCCGCACCCATCTTATTGCTGCCTTAACATCATAGATCGCAGCAGGATATAAAGCCTCTGTTGAAAGCCGGTATTCCGGCGTAAAACAAACATAACCGAGATCAGCTAAATACTGTGCCAACGGGTAGTGCTGGGTTCGGTTACCGCTTCTCCAGCCCCCGCCGTGAATGATTACGATGGCTGTTCTTTTTTTCTTGCTTTTTTTTGACGGGTAAAATGCATCCAGCAAAAGTTTTCTATCACCAGGTTCACAGTAGGGAATATCTCTTTTTTCCTTAACTGAGGAAAAATGATGTTCTGCAGCTATCCTGGCATCGGGGTATGATTTAATAACAGACCGGTATGCGGCATTTGTATTGTAAGATGTGTCGGGCTTGCCTGTTATACCTGCCAATGATTGTGCAAATGAGTTGCCGGTTATGAAACCAACAGCTATTAATAAAATTACACTCTTCATCTTTTAAAAAGATTAAAAAAGGCTGCTGCAATTTGCAACAGCCTTTGAAAACTAACGCTATGAGAAAATTAATAACCAGGGTTCTGTGCCAAATTGAAGTTGGCATCCCTTGCCGGCTGCGGCAGCGGCATCAGTTCTGACTTACCTGTTGTAAACCCTGTTGCAAACCTGCCCAAAGGTGATGTGGTGCCTGCGGCTGTAATTGCATTGGTTAACCAGGCAACCTTTGTTGTGCCTGCCGGTGTTGTTGTTGGTGCTGTTTTATACAATGAATTTTTCCAAAGGCCATTGATATTATTATCATCTGAAAGTGTGTTGGTGATATAATACATGGCAATAGGCAAAGTAAGTGTTTTTGAATACGAAGGATAGCCAGCCATATAAGATGGATCAACCAGGGCTGTGGTTGTTGGTGTTGCCATTCTTGTTAAATTGGCTTTTGTGTCGGCAACGGCTGCTGCAAGCAAATTCCAGCGGATCAGATCAAATTTTCTCACCCCTTCTCCACCCAATTCTAAAGCCCTTTCTCTTACCAAGGCTGCGAAGAATGATGTTTTGCTTAAACCTGCCAGGTCAACCGTTGCATCGGGTGCTGCGATTGGTTTACCATAACCTCTTCTTCTTACCATATTAACAGCGGTGTATGCTGCTGTAGTAGGACCATTTATTTCATTTTCAGCTTCGGCAAACATTAATAACACATCTGAATAGCGAAGTATCTGCCATTTTAAACCAAGATACTGAACGGCACTGGTAGGAGATATAACAGGATTACTTGTCCAATCTCTTCTGTATTTACCATCGCAAATTGCGGTAAGCGCCTGCCCGATCTTTGGTAAAGGAGTTGGTGTGGCTGTTGGGGAACCTACATTATAAGCCGCACAGGTAACATCTCTTCTTAAATCAGTTGAGTCAAACAGGTAAAAATAGGTTGGCATTACATTGATGCTTTTATTGCCAAGGCTGTTTACAGTGGGACCATTATAGTAGCCCAGCTTGGTATCTTCTGCACCTGTAAAGCCAATAGCACTTGCCTGAAACATCAGTTCACCATTGGGGTCTGTAACAGCATGGCCACATACCTGGTCTTTCCAGAGAGCTCTGAAACTTGGGTTTAACGAATGCTGACCTGAATTGATAATATCATTGCATTCGTCTTTAGCTATTTGATAATAAGCCAGGTAATTTGAACCTCTTTTCATGGTTCCATCCTGGCGCAGGGAATACCCGCCCCTGAATAAGGCAATTCTTGCACGTAAACCCTTTACAGCTCCTTTGGTAAGCCGCTCATCTACCTGGTCGCCAATGGAAGCTACATCATTTTTCCACGGAACAAGGTCTTCAGCAATTTTAAGATCATTCAAAAGCTGGCCATATAATGTATCTCTGTCAACCTTTGTTGGGAAAGGGTTTCCGGAGGCCTGGGCATAAGCAGGTACAAAGTGCTGAGGCAGGTCTCCCCAGTTCATAATTGCTTCTAAGTAAAACTGTGCCCTTAAAGTCAGTGCTTCGCCATACATTCTTTGCAATTGCTTTTTCTCGTTATCTGAGCCATTGCCATACATATCCATTTTAGGAATGTTATCTATGCAAATATTGGCATACTCAATTCCCGTAAATAGCTGGTTAAATGGATTGGTTAGCTGGGCATTACCTGGAGTTGCAGCATAGCGTGCTATATCCCGCCTGTCATTATCGGCGGCTCCCGTAGGCCCCTGCATTTCATCATTATCAACCGTATAATATAAACTCAGCCGGATTCCAAAACCCTGGTCGCCCACCAACCGGCTGTACACGCCCGCAATGGCTTGCCTTGTGCTTGCCACATCTTTAAAAACCAGTTCGGAACCTACTTCAGTAATGGGTTGCTGATCAAGGTATTTTTTACAACCACCCAACAACATCAACAGGCTTGCTGAAATCAATATCGACAGTTTGCTAAAATATTTTCTGTTCATATAACAAGATTTGATTTGTACTAATTAAAATGATGCATTAATTCCAAAAATAAAACTACGGCTCTTTGGATAGGCTGAATAATCAAGGCCGGGTGTTAACCCGCTTTTACGCACACTCACTTCCGGATCGTATCCGGAATAGCTGGTAAGTACGGCCAGGTTGTTTGCTGTAGCATAAAAACGCAACTGGCTCATATGCAGGCGTGCAAGTTTATTAACCGGCAACGAATATCCAATTGTAACATTGTTTATCCTTAAGAAAGATCCGTCTTCAATTGCCCAAGATGATGGATAAAATGCACCCGCACTCTTTAAAGGCTGCCAGATGGTAGCATTTGCATTTAAGGCAGCTAACTGGGCAGGAGCTATTCCGTAGGCAGTATTGCCAACCACCCACTGCGCCGTCTGACCGGTTTCGGTTACAATTTTCCAGCGGCCTTTCATGATATCAAGCATGTTAGCGTCGTTGGTATATGCATTGCTTAATTCAATTTTATTGGCATTATAAATATCATTGCCATAAGAGAAATTGACAAACACACTCATATCCCACTGCTTGTATGTGAACTGCTGGTTTAAACCGCCTGTAAATTTAGGGGTTGGGTTACCAATGATCTTTCTGTCATTGTTTAAATCAATAACACCATCTCCATTAAGGTCTTTAAATTTAACTGACCCCGGTTGCACTACACCAATAATTCCCACATCAGTAGGCACTCCTGTTTTTAAAGTATAAGCACCTGTAGCGGTATTATAATCAAAGTCATTTACCCCGTAAAACCCGTCATTTACCAATCCCCACATGGAGCCTACCGGGTCGCCGATCCTTTCTATATAATCAGTTGGCTGACCAGACACACCCCAACTGGCTGCAGGATAAAAATAATTCTGGTTAACACCTAACTGAAGTATTTTATTCCTGTTAAAGGACATATTGTAATTAACCGACCAGCTGAAATTATTTTTACGCTTAAGAATAATTGCATTCAATTGCAGATCCACCCCTTTATTTGAGGTTTTGCCAACATTTTGCAATTGGTTGGCATAGCCATAGGTAGATGCAACCGGCACATTCAATAAAAGATGATCTGAAGTATTATTATAGTAATCAACACTTAAATCAACCCTTCTGTTGAAAAGGGAAATATCCATTCCAAAGTTTCTGTTCACCGTTGATTCCCATATCAGGTCAGGATTTACAAGTGCAGTTGAATAATAACCATTTACCGAAGTATTATTCAAGCCATAGTATATGGATCCGTTATTGCTGTAGGTAGTCAGATACAGGTAATCACCTATACGGTTATTACCGATTTTTCCCATTCCAAACCTGAATTTAAGTTCATTGATGAACTTAACATTTTCCATGAATTTTTCTTTGGAAACCCGCCAGGCCACCGAAGCAGCAGGGAATGTACCCCATTTATGGCCCGGGCCAAATTTCGAAGTTCCATCTTCTCTTACATTTACCGAAAGCAGGTATCTTTCTTTAAACCCATAATTTATCCTTCCAAAGAAAGACAAACTGGTGTACCTGGTTTTACCAAGCCTTGGATAGCCATTAAAAGTAGTTCCTAAGTTAAGATTTTTAAACGCTGTGTTGTATGAAGTAAAGGCTGGAAACTTACCGTACAGTTGTGTACGGGTCTCTGTTTTTAAATCATAGGTTTCTTCCCCAACAAGAATATCAATATCATGTTTTTGTCTTATCCCTTTAAGAGAATAAGTAAGCACATTTGAATTTGTAAAAGTTTTAGCCTGGAGGGAATCTAACTGCACAATTGGTTTTGCACCTCCCTGTGTAACTGAATAGGGTGCCAGTGAATCAGTGAACTGCCTGTCCATGGTTTTGGAATGATCGTACCCAACCGTTGTTTTAAAACTGAGGTTTTTCAGTATCTTATAAGTAGCGCTGGCATTGATATTAAAAACATTGTTTGTCTTTTTCCTGTACTCTGAGTTTGCCAGCAGAATCGGGTTCACCAGTATTAAGCCATTACCTGCGCTTGCATCTGCATAGGGATCCTGGTCTAAAATTGTTTGGCTGCCTGATAAAAACGGCCTGTATTTAACGGCATTACGAAGCCTGTTGTAAGAAGTTCCCTGGTCTGAAGAAACACCGGCGCCATACACATCTGTATGCGTGTATCTGGCACCAACAGTAAGTTTAAGGTTTTTGGTAACATCATAATCAACCTTTGCATTTAATAAATGCCTTTTGTAGCTTGAGTTTAAAACAATCGCCTTATCGTCGTTGTAGGTGTAGCCGAAACTATACAGCAATTTTTTGGTGCCCCCTCCTCCTGATAAGCTATGTGTCTGCATTATCCCTGTTCTTCCAAAAACCTCTCCCTGCCAATCAACGGCATCCACATTCTGATAATTGGCAAGCGTATCCCAGGTGGTGCCAAACCGGTTTGTAAATGTTGTACTGTCCGTGCTGCTGCCTCTTGATCTTTCAGACTGATAAATCACAAAATCATACGGGCTCATCACCTTAAGTTTTTTGGCCAGGAACTTTACACCTATATAACCATTATAACTTAATTTGAGCTTCCCTCTTTTACCTGATTTGGTTGTTATGATAATGACGCCATTACCAGCCCTGGCGCCATAAATAGCCGTTGCTGCCGCATCTTTTAAAACGTCAATGCTTTGAATATTCTGCGGAGAAATTGCAGAAAGCCCGTTTTCCACCTGCACCCCGTCTACAATGTATAAAGGAGAATTATCCTGTGAAATGGAGATACCGCCACGCACCCTGATATTTATCTGGGCATCGGGAGAACCTTCGGCTGTTGTAGCTGTTACCCCAGATAACCTTCCATTTAAAGCTTCCGCTGCAGAATTGATGGGAATATCTTTAAGTTCTTTTGCACCAACAGAAGAAACAGAAGCCAACAAGTCTTTTCGCCTCACTGTCTGGTAACCGATCACCACCACTTCTTCCTGTGTAATGACAGATTTTGCCAACTGGATCGTACCGGCATCATCGCCGTTTACTGAAACAATTTTGGATTCGAAACCAACAGAGGAAGCAACAATATTTACAGTTCCCGTGCCGGTTACGGCAATGGTAAACTTACCATCCGTATCTGACTGGGTGCCCTTTTTGGCCCCTTTGCCAGTAATGTTTACTCCAGGTACCGGGTTGCCAGACTCATCCACCACTTTTCCGGTAATGGTTCGGTTTTGCGCCAATAAAGTAAACGGGATAAAGAATAATACAGTTAAGAAAACGAGTAGTTTATTCATATAGCAGTATTTATATTTTCTTATAAATGAAAAATCAGCAATCTTTTTGTTCCCAGACAGGGAACTTCTTCGTATTTTCAGGGAGTACTTATGTCAATTCTACACAGATTATTTAAGAATTTCTTAATCGGGAATTGATTTTTTTACGCAATCGTTGCCGGTAACGATTGCAGCAGGATATCAATCATTTAAAAAAAACTGCCCGGGGCTTTTTTTGGATGAAACGGCTGCATAATTTTACCGGGTAAAGCAAGAGAAATAATAACAGAAAAATGTACGAGGCCATCACCATTAAGGATATTGCCAAAGCGCTTGGGTTATCCACTTCTACTGTATCCCGTGCATTGCGTGGCAGCTATGAAATAAGCCCCGAAACAAAGAAGCTGGTAATTGAATATGCCGAGCAATATAACTACCGGCCCAATCCCATCGCCCTCAGTTTAAAAGAAAGAAGAAGCCGCTCCATCGGCGTGGTGGTTTGTGAAATTGCCAACAACTTTTTTTCGCAGGCCATCAACGGCATCGAATCCATTGCCTACAACCGTGGCTACCATGTTATCATTTCGCAAAGCCATGAATCGTACGACCGGGAAGTGGTGAATGTGGAGCACCTTGCCTCCCGTTCGGTGGATGGGCTGCTTGTTTCCCTCTCTGCCGAAACAGACCATATTGAACATTTTAAAAACCTGCACGAAAAAGGATTCCCCATCGTGTTCTTCGACCGCATAACCGAAGAGATAGAAACCTTTAAAGTGGTAGTTGATAATTACAAAGGCGCTTATGATGCCACCCAACACCTTATTGATTCCGGCTACACAAAGATCGCCCACGTTACCAGCTCACAGCATTTATCCATCAGTAAAGAAAGGCTGGAGGGATATAAAGCAGCGCTGGCAGATAACGGCATTACTTTAAATGAATCATACATCCGGTATTGCAATCACGGCGGCATGATCTATGATGAACTGGAAGATGCCGTAAAAAGCCTGGTACAGTTAAAAGACCGGCCAGATGCCATCTTCAGTGCCGGTGACCGGCTTACCATCAGTTGCCTTACTGCATTAAAAGCAATCGGGTTAAAAATTCCGGATGACATTGCATTGGTAGGTTTTTCAAACTCACCGCTGGTAGAACTACTCAGCCCCGCATTAACTGCCGTAAAACAACCGGCTTTTGAAATGGGACAGGTTGCCACCGAACTTTTAATAAAACTTATTGAAAGCAAAAGGCCCGTTACTGAATTTGAGAAAGTGGTGTTGCAGACAGAGATCTTTAAAAGAGAATCTTCTGCCAGCAAGATCACTGATAAAAGACCAAAAGCAAAGAAGGCAGTTACTTAAACAGGGTTAACATCTTTCCCCGCCGCTTTTTTTCTCTTCAAAAAAAGATATAAAAAAACAGCCCCGTTATGCAACGGGGCTGTTTAATTGTTCATACGAATATTAGTTTTTTACCAATCTTGCGTTTTGGACGCTGCTGTTCCCGTCATCGTAACTAACTATATAAATACCCGGGGTAAGGGTTTGTATGTTAAGTTGTGTCTGAAGCGTATTAGGTAAAGCAATTACCCGCTGCAACAGTTTTCCTTCCATGCTGTATAAGGAAATAAATGATTTCTCTGAAGATTTATTATGCTGAACTGTAACCTGGTCATGTGCCGGCACCGGATAAAGCTGTATCCCTGCACCTGATTGTTCCCTTGCATACACTTTAATAATAGGGGTGTATTTACTTCTGCCATCAAAGTCAACATTCTTTACCCGGAAGAACGTGGTTTGCACCAGCTTTCCAGGGTAGTCGAAACCATATATCCTTGCTCCCGTAGCAGCTACGTAGCCTGCGTTTGTAAAGTCAACACCATTGGTACTGCTTTCCACTTCGTAGCCTTTTACATTTACTTCGGTACCAACATCCCATAAAAGACGTATGGTTCCATCGGCATTTTTTCGGGCAACAAAACCGCTGAATGTTACGGGCAACGGGCCGGCTGATACAGACAGCGACAGGTTATCAAACAGAACAATACCGGGTTGACTCATACGGAAAGTAAATTCAAAACGTACTTCTCTTCCAATGGTAAGGTCTGCATCGGTCAGCAACAAACAAATATTACCGGAAGTGCCGGCCAAAGGAGTATAAACGGGTCCATTAGCTGTGCTGGCAAGTACCTCGAGCGGAGGGCTGGTAGCTCCTGTAATAACCCGGATCCTGTATTCAGTTCCCGGCGGTGCAAAATAACTGAACCCTACGGTTACCGCCCCATTCACCGTTTGAAAATAAACCGGTGATATCAGGCTGCCGTTTCTAACAGTCAATCCGCTGTTCTCTATTTCAGCACCGGCACCGGCATTCCAGTAAAATGAAACATCCTCCGCACTTGAGTATATGCTTGGGGAACTGAACCCTTCGTCTGAAGCACTAAAATTCCGGAAAACCGAGCAATTGGAAGCTGGTGTAACAATGGTAGGAGCCTGCGCAAGGACAGCCATTCCTGAGGCAATACATGCAATTGAGAGTAAAAACTTCTTCATAATTTTTTTTTTATGTGTAAGAGATAAGATTGAAGAATTCATTGATATAAAATCAATAAATGTTTTTTCACAGGAATTAGAAGAAGGATTGTTGCTTGCGTGTTGAAGGTAATAATGCCTGTTGTTTTTGTTGCAAAAGCAACAGGCATTGTATATTCACAGGATTTTCTTTGTCCCGGTATCTTTATACCAGGGAATAATCATTTTCCGCATGCCTGACCATACAAAGGTGGATGCTTTGCACGGCACAGTTGTTACACACTTATGAGAATAGATTACATCATTCACATATTACCCGGGAGGCAGTTTTGAATGCGGAGTATGGTACAGATAATATCCCAAACAGCCTGTTCAGAATTACCGGGCTATCATTAAAGAAAAAGGATAATGCCGTTTAGCATTATCCTTTTCTGATCGGGAGTATAATTATCAGCTTCCAGGGCTTACTTCGTAAAGCCTCAATAAGCTCCGGGGGGCCTAAAACTGGAAATAAATGAACGAACTGCTGCTCTCCTGGCTCCATATCAGTAATATCAGCAGAACAGACCAGGCGATACCCAGCAACCACCAGGGCATTTTTTCAGCCACCGTCAGCACTTTTGTATTTCTCATCAGCCAGTGAAAGGCAACAATGAACACAATTATCACCATCACTTTAATGATGCTGAGTGTGGTTAAATAGGCCTCTGCCTTTGGTACACTGGAGAACATAGACATGAGCAAGCTCCAGGCAGAATGAAAATCAGGCGAACGAAAGAACACCCAGGTTACATTAATAAAAAAGAAAGTGATCATTGCATAAATGAAATTGCGGAATGTTTTTGCCTTGAATTCTTTGGGGATCGTACCAAGCACCCCCACTTCGGCAGAGGGCACACCATGCATTGATGCCATCACCGGTTTTTTACGAAGATCCTGGATGATCTTTTCTCCCCACAGATAAGCGCCATGTAAAGCACCCCAAACCACAAAGGTCCAGTTGGCGCCATGCCACAAGCCACCCAGCAACATAGTGATCATTAAATTCATGTAGGTGCGGATCTTCCCATTCCGGTTTCCACCCAGGGGAATGTATAAATAGTCCCTGAGCCATGCAGATAAGGTAATATGCCATCTCCTCCAGAAATCAGAAAAACCGATCGCAGCATAGGGATATAAAAAGTTATGCGGCAATACAAAGCCCAAACACAATGCTACGCCAATGGCACAGGTTGAGTAGCCGGCAAAGTCGCAGAATATCTGACCCGAAAAAGCCAGTACACCCGTCCATGCATCTAATGTTTTTAATGGGGCACCACCGGGCCAGAAAATATCGTTGGCTGTTGGCGCCAGCATACTATCGGCCAAAACAACTTTCATAAACAAGCCAAGAGAAACCAATAATAACCCCTGCATTAATTGTTGCCGGGAGGCTTTACGTTCTGTTTCAAATTGCGGTACCAGTTGGGGCGGCCGAACAATAGGCCCGGCAACCAGGTGAGGAAAGAAAGTAACGAACAAAGAAAAGTCAAGCAGCGATTTTACCGGTTCGCTTTTTCTCTTGTACATGTCAATGGTATAACAAAGCGTGGTGAATGTATAGAAGGAAATACCGGCGGGCAAGATGATATTTGGTTTTGCCGGGTGAAAATCCATTCCGAATAAATTAACCAGGTGCGTAAAATTGTCTAACAAAAATGTTCCATACTTGAAGAAGCAAAGCATGCCGAGGTTACCGATCAGGCTCAGCACCAGCAACAGTTTCCGTTTGTGTTTATTCTCCTGCGTATACAATGCACGGCCTACAAAATAATCCACCACGGTAGAAAGCCAAAGCAGCAATATGAATGGTGGATTCCAGGCAGCATAAAAGACATAGCTGGCCAGCAACAGGTTTATCTTCTTCACCTTCCAGGAAAAAGGAAGATTATGCAGGATAAGCATGATGATCAGGAAGGCGATAAACGTATATGAGTTGAATACCATGATTGCAGTTGGTTAAGGTTGAATATTATGGTTGTACAGGTTTTGAAAACTTCCATCCCTTTTCTTCACTTAATATTTTGATGAAATGTTTCGTGAACACAATGGCATCAGACTGGCTTAAATGAGAATTTTCAGGACAAATAAAATGAGCAATGGCCGGGTAATTGGCATAGTGAATTCCCGGGCAGCCCGTAACAGACAGTATCCGCTCCCAATATTTTTCCCTGGGAAAACCCATATTCTCACCCACCTGGAAGGGGCCGCTTGAAGGAGTTCGGACAAACAATACCTGTCCGCCCCTGGCTTTTATTTTATCAACCGCAACTTTTACCGCATTCAGCATTGAGTCGAGCTTTGTACCGGAAGCCGGCGGTTCTTTGCTTGCCTTCACGATAGTAACCCAGATATTTTTTACTTTATTCTGAATATTTGTATCTGCCGCCATTTTATCGGTCATGTATTCCTGGCGGTTGAATTTTACCCGTCCAAAGTCTGAAGGAAATCCATGGAAATGATATACGCCCGTGCGGTCGGGAATATCCAGTTTATCCAGTTGAGCACCCAGTGAAAGCCATTCCTTATTTAAAAAAACGAACTGCGATTCCAACAGATGATTAATATGAAAACTTGCCTGCTGGGCGGGTGTTTTTTCCTTGTAATATTTCATGTTCTCATTCGGCCTTCTCGAATTTCCGGGAGAAGTAGAGAAGAACAACCCTTCTGTTACATCCACCACTAATTTACCCTTGAAGTTTTCATCAGCAGCAAGGTTCTCTAAGATCGGCATGGGGTTACTGCCCACACAAGCCAACTGGATGGCATGGTCACCAGTAATACTCTCCCAGGTATTAATGTCAAGATCGAATTTGATGCGGGACGAACCGATAAAAACAGTAGACTTATCCGCCGGTTCATACACCATCTTTCTTTTATCCGACCAAAGTGCCGGATCATCATCATACGAAGTATCGTATCCCTTGCTGCGTACATAAAGTTCCCAACTGATCACAGCTGCGGCTACCAACACTACGGTCAATATGCCGGCTTTTACCAAAGGCGTTGAATTCATTTTGAATGAATTGAGAGTAATTAAATTATAAATTTCTAGGGAATGGAAAGCGATGTTAGTTGATTGGCTTTCTTGCGCTGTGGTGAGCAACACTTTGTTTCTGTTTCAACCGTGGCTAAAGATATATTGTAGAATCTGAAATTCATAGCTTCAGGCAAAATAAATACCAACAGAAAGGACGAACCGGGATACCGGCTCATTTCAGCAATTCAAAACTGTCTTTTAACCGGATATCCCTTGATGAGGCACCGATCATCAGGTCAAAATCACCCGGCTCGGCTACCCATTGCAGTTGCTGGTTGTAAAAGGAAAGTTTTTCTTTATCAATACTGAATCTAATCGTTTTGCTTTCGCCGGATATTAATTTTACTTTGGCAAAGTCTTTAAGTTCCTGAACCGGCCGCACAATGGAACCTACTTTGTCCCGTATATATAATTGTACGGTCTCTTCTCCATCGTACTTACCTGTATTGGTAATGCTGAAAGAAACTTCTATCCGTTCATTCGCTTTCATTTTCTTTTTGTTCAACGTCAGGTCGCTGTATTGAAAGCTGGTATAACTCAACCCATAACCAAATTCATATTTTGGGAAGATGGACAGGTCGTTATAAGATGACCGGTAATTTTTGTCGTTATCGTCCTTTGCCGGGCGGCCTGTATTGAAATGGCTGTAATAAATAGGTATCTGCCCTACGCTGCGTGGAAAGCTGATGGGCAATTTTGCTGATGGGTTATGATCACCAAACAATACATCAGCAATCGCATTGCCTGCTTCACTGCCCAGCCACCAGCTGTATAAAATAGCGGGCGCATGTTCTGCCGTGTAATTAAATACCAGTGGCCTGCCGGCATTTATCAACACCACAACCGGTTTGCCTGTAGCCAGCAGTTCTTTCAACAGGTCTTCCTGTACACCGGGTATATTGATATTACTGCGACTCTTTGCCTCACCGCTCATATCTCTTCTTTCTCCAATGCTGAGAATGACCACATCAGCTTGTTTTGCCACATTAACCGCTTCTGCAAAGCCGCTCTTATCATCACCTTCAATATCGCATCCCTTTGCGTAGAGTAAGGCGGTATTGCTGCCCAGTTTATTCTGCAGCCCCTCCCACTGTGATACAATAAAGTTTGAATCAACACCCGGCACTTCCACATCCCAGAAGCCCTTGTTCTGCTTTACTGCTTTTACCAATGGGCCGATAAAGGCGATCGTCTTTGTGTTTTTTGATAAAGGAAGAAGATCATTCTCATTCTTCAGCAGTACAATACTTTTCGCCGCAATCTCCCTCGCAATTTTTGCATGTGCCGGGTCATTCAGTGCAGCCTGTTCTCTTTCGGCATTGCAGAACTTATAGGGATCATCAAATAAACCCAGTTCAAATTTCTTTCGCAATATTCTTTTTACCGCATCATTGATCAAAGCGACATCAACCTTTTTATCTTTTACTAATAGCGCCAGGCTGTTTTTATAACAACGGCTTTCCATATCCATATCGCTGCCAGCGGTAATGGCAGATAAAGCTGCTTCATATTCATTCTTTACATTTCCATGGTTTATCATTTCGCCGATCGAACCCCAATCGCTAACCACAAATCCCTTAAAATTCCATTTGCCTTTGAGGATGTCCCGTTGCAAATATTTATTGCCCGTTGCCGGCACGCCATTGATATCGTTAAACGAATTCATGAATGTGGCAGCGCCTGCATCCACTGCTGCCTTGAATGGAGGCAGGTATACTTCCCACAACAAACGGTCGCTCATATCTACCGAATTATAATCCCGGCCACCAATGGCTGCACCATAGGCGGCAAAATGTTTGGCACAAGCCATCAATGAATTCACATCGCCCAGTTTATTTCCCTGGAAACCTTTAACCCTTGCATAAGCAATCTTAGAACCCAGGTACGGATCTTCCCCGGCACCTTCCATAACCCTGCCCCAGCGGGGGTCACGGGCAATATCCACCATCGGCGCAAAGGTCCAGTTGATGCCGGATGCACTGGCTTCTGTGGCTGCCGTTCTTGCCGATAACTGAACGGCATCCATATCCCAACTGCATGCTTCGGCCAATGGAATCGGAAAAGTTGTTTTGTATCCGTGAATAACATCCTGCCCGAACAGCAACGGAATTTTTAACCGCGACTGCATGGCGATGTTCTGCCAGGTTCTTGTCCGCAATGTTCCCACACAATTTAAAAGAGAACCAACCTGCCCTTTTAATACCTGCTGTTTTTTTGTACTGTCCAACGTAACGGGGCCGGTGGCATTCCAGTCATCATTGTATTGATTAAGCTGCCCGATCTTTTCTTCCAATGTCATCATCCGCAAAACAGAATCCACCCGCTGGTCAACCGTTTTTCGTTGTGCAGCAGAAGTTATTGGTTGCAGAAAAATAAGAACAGTTAAGAAGGAAGAAAAGAATATTTTCATCTGTTAATGATTATTGATCTCCAGTTCAACATAAACGGGCAAATGATCTGATGGATAGTGCAGGTCTTTTGAATCACTCAGCACGGCATATTTTTTTACCGTTATAATAAGTGGCTGGGAAATAAAAATATAGTCGATCAGTTTTGTTACCGGTTCATTGAATTTAAACCCATTGAATGTTCCCGAAGGGCCAAAGGGTTTTTCCACCGAAGCATCCCGGCTGTCGGTCATTACTTTCTTCAATGACTTGATACGGTCTGTTGATGGCTCCGAATTAAAGTCGCCCATGAATATGACCGGGTAATTATTTGTATTGAATGTGTTGATCTTTGAAAGTATGAGTTCGATACTTTTTGTCCGGGCTACTTCACCTATATGATCGAGATGCGTATTAAAGACCCAGATCGTATTTTTTGATGCGTTATCTTCCAGCAGTGCATAGGTGCACACCCTGTTCAGTGCAGCATCCCATCCTTTAGAAATGGTATCCGGTGTTTCCGAAAGCCAGAATGTTCCGCTCTTCTTAACAGCAAACCGGCCCTTCTTATAATATATGTTGGAAGATTCTCCTTTTCCGATCCCATCTCTGCCGGTACCCACATAACTGTACTCAGGAAGAAGGGTTGATATGTCTATCACCTGCTGGGGCAGTGCTTCCTGCACACCAAATACATCGGGCCCATAAAAACGTATTTGTGAAGCAAAAAAATCTTTCCGGTGTGTCCAGTCGTTCTCCCCGTCTGATGCAAGATCAAGCCGGATATTATAGGTCATCATTTTTAACGACTGGGCGTTTGCCAATTGTATTGAACATACAACCAACAGCAACAGAACATATGTACGTTTTAGCATAAAATTATTTTACCCAGTTAACAGATGCTGTTTTTACGTCGTTTGAATTGGTGCCGATCATGATGCGGAATTCGCCGGGCTCCCAATCGTATTTCAGGTCGTAATTATAAAATTTCAGGTCTTCGGGTGTAATACTGAATGAAACGATTTTTGATTCGCCGGCATTCAATGATATCTTCTGGAAACCTTTTAATTCCTTAACCGGCCTTGTTACACTGCCCACCACGTCACGTATGTAAAGCTGTACGGTTTCTTTCCCATCAAATTTACCGGTATTTGTAACCGTAACAGTTGCAGTCAATGTTTGATTCCCTTTTAAGGATGTGCTGCTGAGTTTAACATCACTGTAGCTGAAAGAAGTATAACTTAATCCATAGCCAAACGGGTAAAGCGGATCATTGGATACGTCGAGATAGTTGGAGCGGAATTTTTCAAACCATTTTCCTTCTCCCAGCGGGCGGCCGGTATTTTTATGCGCATAATAGATAGGCACCTGCCCTACGTTCTGCGGAAAACTGGTGGTGAGCTTGCCGGAAGGGTTCACATCGCCAAATAATACATCGGCGATGGCATTGCCGGCTTCGCTGCCGCCAAACCAAACATTCAATATCGCCGGAACATTCTTTTGTTCCCAGGCAAGTGCCAGGGGACGGCCGGTGAACAAAACCAATACAACCGGCTTACCTGTTTTTAATAAAGCAGCGAGCAACTCTTTTTGTACCTGCGGAATTTCAATATTAGTACGGCTTGAACTTTCGCCACTCATTTCAGATGCTTCACCCAATGCGGCAATAATTACATCCGATTGGTTGGCTACCTGCAATGCTTCAGTCAATAATTCTGCATTGCTTCGGTTATCTTTTTTCAATTCCCGGCCAAACATGGTTCCTCTTTTCTCCAGTTCAATATCTGCATCAAAGGAAGAACCTTTGGCGTATAAGATCTTTGCATTGTTTCCCACTGCTTTTTCCAATCCTTCTTTAACCGCAATGGCCTTAGCTAGGTCGGTGGATACACTCCAGGTACCGGGCATATTTTCTTTGGTATCTGCCAGCGGACCGATCAGTGCAATGGTGCCCGACTTCTTTATAGGCAAAATGTTGTTTTGATTTTTCAACAACACAAAACTCTCTGCAGCTATCCCTCTTGCCGTTTTGATATTCGCCACCGTATAAACATCTGTCTTGCTCCTTTCAGCATTGCAATACTTGTATGGGTCTTCAAACAAACCGAGTTTGTATTTTGCTTCCAGTATTAAGCGGCAGGCATCATCAATCTCCTTTTGTGTTACTTTTCCTTCCTGCAACGATTTTTTCAGGGTGAGCAGAAATCCTTCTCCCACCATATCCATATTAATGCCCGCTTTTAATGCGAGTGCCGATACCTGTTGCAGGTCGCCCATACCGTGTTCGATCATTTCATTGATGCCGGTATAATCTGTTACTACAAAACCTTTAAAGCCCCATTGTTTACGCAGCACATCCGTCATTAAAAATTTATTTCCTGTTGCCGGTATACCATCCACTTCATTAAAAGATGCCATTACAGAACCTGCGCCGGCATCAACGGCTGCTTTGTAAGGAGGCAGGTATTCGTTGAACATCCGCTGGCGGCTCATGTCGGTGGTATTGTAATCCCTTCCTGCTTCGGCGGCACCATACATAGCATAATGTTTCACACATGCCATGATGGTATTGTTCTTTGAAAGATCATTGCCCTGGTAACCCCTCACCATTGCTTCGGCTACCTGCGAACCGAGATACGGATCTTCGCCACTTCCTTCAGCAATTCGTCCCCAGCGTGGGTCACGGGCTATGTCCACCATCGGGCTGAATGTCCAGCAGATGCCTTCTGCACTTGCTTCTGTTGCAGCGATCCGGGCGCTTTGTTCAATGGCAGGCATATTCCAGGTGCAGGATAAACCCAGCGGTATGGGAAAGGTAGTTTGATAACCATGTATCACATCCATTCCAAACAACAATGGAATTTTCATCCTCGATTCTTCAATGGCCACACGCTGCACATCCCGTATCTTCTCCACGCCTTTGATATTAAAGAGCCCACCCACTTTTCCTTCCCGTATCTTTTTGCCAATGTCGGAGCTCTGTGCCTGGCCGGTCACAATATCACCCGAACCGGGAAGATTTAATTGACCAAGTTTTTCTTCCAATGTCATCTTCTTCATTATGGAGTCGATAAAAACTTTCATTTTGTATTGTGCCAGTACTACATTCCGTGCAGGCTGTGCCATTGCCGGTGATGATGCAATAAGAAATGAAATAACAATCAGCTTGTCTAATACTTTCATAACTGTTCTTTACTATTTGATTAAATAAGGTTCAAGTAGTTTTTGCCAGATGGCATAGCCTTTGGCATTCATATGTAATTTGTCTTCAATAAACAATTCTTTGATGGGTTCGCCATCTGCAGCGAGCATATCATTCCACACACTAACAAAGACAGCATGTTTTTTCTTCTTCAGAAATTTCTGGATCCGTTTATTCCCTTCCATCACCCGTTGCCGCATGTGCCAGCGGCTGGGACTTGGCTTCATGGAAATATAAATGACCGGCACCCCGGGAAGTTTTGATCTTATATCCGCAAAGAGTTGCTTAAATCTCTCAAAAACCATCTTACCCGTAACGCTGCTGTCATTAGCGATATCATTTTCGCCGCAATAAATAACTATTTGTTTGGGCTGATAAGGAAAGATCACATCATTCTCATACCGGGTAACATCCAGCAGGGTTGAACCGCCAAAGCCCCGGTTGATGATGGGGTAGTTTGGAAAATAATCCTGTACATCCTTCCATTTGGTGAAGGAGGAACTGCCAACGAAAAGGATCTTCCCTGTACCAGGAAAAGCAGCGCTGTCGTGCTTTTTGAAAGCCTGTATGTCGTTCCAGTATGGCAGTTTTGTTTCCTGTGCTATTAATTGTACAGAGAAAACAAGCAACAGGAAAAGCAATCGTATCCTCATCTTCTTCGTTTTATTTTACTTCTACAATTTTTGTTTTTTCCGATACGCCATTCTCATTAATGGCTTCAATGGTAAAATAATATGGCTTCTGGCTGTCCATTGCCTTGAACCAGTATTCGTTTTTGTTATTATCCATCACCATGATGCAATTATATAATTTATCTGGTGCGGTACCGTAATAGATATTATACGCATAAGCTTTTGTAACCGGGCTCCATTTTATCCACGCACTCCGTTTGTCCTTTTCAGTGCGCAAAACAAAAAATGTCTTCACCGCATCAGGGTTCGATCCATTTCCATTTCCAAATACCCGGAAACCACTGATAGCAAACTTACCGGCAGGCATATGGATATTTTCCAGTTTTATGAACCTGGCCTGTACCGGTTGCGCTAACTCAACATATTCGTGGGGTATATCTGTTTTGTTCTTGCTTTTATCAACCAGCATATCCCATTTTTTCCCATCCACTGAATAATACAATTTGTATTGATGATACTGCCCTCCCCCGTTAATTTTTCCCAGATGATCATCGTCCACATCCTGGTCGGCATAGTTTATTTGTACAGCATGCACAGTTGACAGATCACCAAGATCAGTTTGTACCCATTCCCCTTTGTTACCGGTAGCAGCACTCCAATAAGTTTTAATATCCTCATCATTTGCATCGTTGGAATGAAAGCCTCCCAATGTGGATGATACTACAATGGATTTTTTATAATTCAACAACATCCAGCCTGTAAATCCGCTTCCGTAATTATTTGGCGAAGATGATGGCAGGTAATGCGGGTAATCTCCAAAAGCGGTATTGCACCACATTACATCCTCTTTGTCGAAACCTGCCGGCCATATCCCTATTCTTCTTTCAAAATTATTTTTTACCGAAAGCATTATCGTGCTTACATGCCAGTAATTGCCGTTATTATCTGTGAACGTACTTCCATGCCCGGCACCTCTTGCAAAGCCACCCAATTTCATACTCAGCGGGTCACTTTGGGGAAATGTCTGATGCCCATCAAACAATGGAGCTTCACTCACCACTACCCCGTCAGCATAACCACTGAATTCCGTTCCAGGTGCGCCGTACTGAAAATAATATTTCCCATGGTGTTTGGTCATCCATGAGCCTTCAATAAACGGGTCAAGAAAAGTGTTATCCATGTGCTCCCCAAAACGTTGCCATCCATAACGCCAGTCCTGTAATAAATACATCGGCATTCTTGTACCAATGGGTTTAAATGTTTTTCTATCCAGTTCAATGCCAAGCGTAGGATAAGTATTGCTGCTGCCATTGTACATATAAAACCTACCGTCATCATCCGTAAAAAATGCCGGGTCCCATCCGCCTATTTCGAATGAATCAACCAATGGTTTCCATTCATTGGCCTTTGGGTTTGTGCTCATCCATAAAGTGAATTTGCTTGTATAGGTAGACCCAAACACCAGCATGGTATCACCAACAATACCTACTGCAGGGGCACACAATTCGTCGTATGTATTGGTATTCCATGGACGCAGAAATCTTTTTGAATTAAATGTCCAGTTCAGCATATCGTGGCTGTACCAATAACCCCATTGATTTGTGCTGAATAAATAGTAATCGCCTTTATAATTAACGATCACCGGATCTGCAGTGGCCCTGTGCCTGCCCCACTCGCTGAAATTGGGTATGGGAGTATAACCATAATCTATGTTGATGGGATTGCAATAGGTTTTTTGCTGGGCCTGTGTTCTTATACCAAGCATCATTACAACTACCAGTATGTATTTTATCTTCATGCTCTTTACTTTTATTTTTTCAACCAGGGACTTTCAAAATTCAATTTCTTTAGCCCGTTTTGTATCTCCGGGCAGCTCATGAATAATTTCCACAATAACCCGGTACGGTAATTTTCCATCATCACCACAATGGGACCCTGGTCGATAGCCAGGTAATGCGGCGGGTACCAGTTGTCCTGTTCACTGAATGCATCATAAAAACCATAAGGCCCCCAGAGTTTATCCTTCATGTCATTATACCAATGTTTCATGGCAGCCATCGATTGTACAGGGGTATACGGAAAAGATGATAAGGCCGCCGTGGGTGATATCACACCCAGGTCTCGTTGCGTAGTGGGCGCATGACCGGCATACCCTTTTACGGAGTAGCTGGATGTGAGTCCCCAGTTATTGGGGCCATAGCCTTTGAATTTATTCGGGTTATCAACGCACCACTGGTAATTGATGAGTGCCTGGTTCTTATTCTCTTCCCAATAATCTGCGTACTTATCTTTCAGTCCTCTTGGGTCTAAACCAAGATATGAGTAGTGTGCCCAGAACAAAGGCCCGCCATTCCATGCATCGCCCTGGTGTTTCATCTGCAGTTTATAAGTATAGTTTGCAGCAATGCCATCGGGCTTGTTCACATCTTTTATTTTCCCGTTTTCTGCCCAGCCTTCGTGATACACTTCTGCAGGCACGCCATGTGTGGGTGAAGATGCAGCAAGCACATACATGATCAAACATTCGTTATACCCATGCACCGGGAAATTCATTTCCCACGCATAGGTAGGACTCCAGTGCCAGTACAAAACATTCTTCCCGTTCCGGTACCAGTCGAATTCCACTTCCTTCCATAATTTATCTGCTCTTGCTGCCAGTGCTTTTTCTTCTGCATTGCCATTCTGAAAATACTGCCGCACACAAAGAAGTGCCTGGATCATGAAAGATGTTTCCACCAGGTCGCCGCCATTGTCTTTTCTTCCAAAGGGAACTACTTTACCAGTTTCCCCATTGAACCAATGCGGCCAGGCTCCATGAAATCGGTCGGCTGTTTCTAAAAAGTGTATGATCTTTTCCAGGTGTTTTCTTCCTTCTTCCCTGGTTACAAAACCTCTTTCTATTCCAACCAATATGGCCATTACGCCAAACCCCGAGCCCCCACTGGTAACCACATTCTTATCGTTGTATGGATACTTATTATCGGCATGAAACCGTTCTCTGCCCAAACCACTCATGGGTTCGGCACCTTCCCAGAAATACTGAAAGGTTTGTTGCTGCACTAATCTGAACAAAGCAGTATCTGCAAGCGCTGCGCCCTGTTGCGCCGTTGCTTTTTCGCCGGAGTTGCAGGCCCAAAAAAGTAATGATATAAATATAAGTGCAGGAAATCGTTTGGTCATGGCTTGTTATTATTTATAAATAAGGCGCTGTAAACCCTAAAACATTTTTCATTCCGTTCTTCACTTCGGGGCAACTGGTCAGTAAATTCCATACCAGGCCGCTGCGGTAATTCTCGATCATTACAACGATTGGCCCCTGGTCGATGGCAAGGAAAGAATCGGCATACCACAGATCCTTTAAAGAGAACGCATCCACAAAACCATATTGTTTCCAAACTTTATCACCGAGTTTGTAATAAAAGAATTTCAGTGCATTCATGCTTTCTGCGGGTGTGTATGGAAAAGATGACAGCGCTGCAGTTGGTGAGATCACGCCAATATCATTGTTTGGCTCGTTGGCATTATAACCACCCGGTACATCACTGGCAGTTAAACCCCAGCAAAGATTGCTGTATCCAAAATACCCTTTCGGATTTGCCTTGCAGTACTCATAATTTATTTTGGTATGGTTGGTTACCTGCGTTTGATAATTTGCATACACATCATTCAATCCATTGGGATTAATGCCGAGGAAGGAATAATGTGCAAAGAACAAAGGCCCGCCATTGGCTGCACCGAGCGGCAGCTGGTAACCATAGTAGGTATTCCCGTTTTGCATGGCACCGTTTCTTGCAAAGCCTTCTTTATATACAACCTGCGGAATGCCCGACGTAGTGGATGAAGCCGCAAGTATGTAAGTGATCAGGCATTCGTTCCATCCTTCGATCTTGTGGTTCATTTGCCAGGCGTAGTTGGGACTCCAGTGCCAGTACAACACATTTTGTGTTCCCTGCCGGAACCAGTTCCATTCCACTGCATTCCAGAGAATATTGATGTCGCTCCGCAAATTTGTTTCGGCTGCATCAACACCGCTGAAATATTGCCTTGCAGTTAATAAGCCCGCCATTAAATAAGATGTTTCCACCAGGTCTGCGCCGTCGTCTTTGGTACTGAATGGTATCACCACACCCGTTGTGCCGTTCATCCAATGCGGAAAAGCCCCGTGAAATTTCTGCGCCGTGTTCTTCAAAAATGAAACGATGGTCTGCATTCTTGTTAATCCCTGTGCCCTGCTGATGAAGTTGCGGTTAATGGCTATGGGTATGGTCATGATACCAAAGCCCGAACCGCCGGTGGTGACTGTTTCCGGTGCGGCGTTGCTTCGTTCTCTTGCCAGGCCGCTTGTTGGGTGCCCATAATCCCAGAAGTATTTAAATGTTTGCTGCTGCACCAGGTCGAGCAATGCATTATCACTTATTACCGGGAATTTATCGGTTGAATCGATTTGTGATATAAAAGAGATGGTTATGCCGGACGACATAGCACCCCCTTTAATGGATTTTAATGCCGTGGTTGCTTCGATCGTATAACGGGTCAATGCCTTTAATGCTGAACCTGGACTAACAACAACCGTACTGTCGCCATTTTCATAGCCATACCCCGAACCAACCGCCGTGCTTCCATTCTCTTTAACGGAGATAGCAGAACTAACTGTTGCCCGGTCTACCGCATTGCTAAATGAAAGGCGGATGACCGGATTTAGTTTTACATTATAATTTGTGAAGCCTGTTAAGGCAGTTGTATTATCGATCTTAACTGCAACCAATGAAATGGGAACAGGAGGTAAGGGAGTTGGTGTTGTTCCGCCGCCATCTCCTTTGCTGCAGCCCTGTAAAATAAATGCAGCTGCTGCTATCAACCCTGCTGTTCTTATTAATTGCATAATGTGGTTTTTAAAAAATGAGTGTTGAAATAGAGTGAGGTAAAGCCATGCATTCAGCTGCCTTGCCATTGATCCATAAATTAAACGGGGTTTTGATACTGCTTTGATTCATCACCACTACCACGATCTTTCCATCCGGGTTTTTAAATGCCGTGGTAAGCAACTGGCTGCGGCTGCTGCTGCTGATAATTCTTTTTGCACCGGGCTTTATGAATTTCGAAAAATGCCCGATGTAATAATAAGCATTGGTATAAATGAGCTGCCCGGTCCTTGTATCGCCGTGAACCGGGGCAAAGCAGAAATTCTGTACATGATTCGGACCGCCTTTTTCATCGAGCAGAATATTCCAGTCGGTAAAGCCAACCATGCCGTTATTAAAATCATTGATCATGCTGCGGCCATATTCTTCACCCAGTACCCAGGCATTGTATCTTGATGAATCAAAACTTTCGGCACAACCTTCGGTGAAGAAGATATTCTTATCCGGGTATGCCTCATGCACCCGGCGCAGGTTATCATACATCGGTGTTCCCCCACTCCAGTCTTCGTACCAGTGAAAACCAATGCCCCAGATATACTTTGCCGCTTCGGGATCATTGAAATAGGTTTGCGCCCGCTGGTAGATCATATCACGGTTATGGTCCCACACAATGATTTTCGTATTCTTCAGGCCTTCCTTTACCATGGTGGGGCCTAAATGGTTTTTTAAAAAATCCCGTTCTTCTTCTGCTGTATAAATGCAGCTTTCCCATTTCTGTTTAGCCATGGGTTCATTCTGGATAGTAATGCCCCATACCGGCACGCCTTCCTTTTCATATTCCTTAATAAATTTTGTGTAGTACATCGCCCAGCTGTTATAAAATTCCGGCTTCAGCTTACCCCCGTGCAACATGTCGTTGTTATCTTTCATCCAGGATGGCGGGCTCCAGGGGCTGGCAAAAAGATTTAACTTATTACCGGAAGCTTTCATCGCTTCTTTGATAAAAGGGATCTTGAATTTTTTATCATGACCAATGTTGAATGACTTTAATGACCGATCACCGTCCTGTACATAGGTATACATATCGCTGCTGAAATCGCAACTGTTTATGTTTGTTCTTGCCACGGTATAGCCAATTCCTTTTTCCCGGTTAAAATAAGCGGTTAATAATTCCTGCTGCTTTTCTTTTGGCAGTTTATAAAAAGTTTCAGCAGAAGCATCCGTTAATGCAGCGCCAATACCCAGGAATGTCTGAAATGTTTTAGACGGGTCAACAAAAACGGTTATCTCGTTTTCAAATGGCTGGCCTTTGTCTTTAAATTCAGATGCACCCGTGGCAGTAAGCCGGTAGTTAGTGCTGTCGGCTGTTGTATATACCATTACTTTATTCCCATTTGGAAACAACGGGACCGTGTCGGTAATAATTTCCGTTTCTGTTTTGTTTCCCGAGAAAGAAAACAGAACACCTGTAATGAGTACTAAGCTTATTCCTTTCATGCGTTATTTTTTTACCACGTATAAGTTGCAACAGCACCTGCCGTGAGTGACGTGAAAATATATCTTCCTTTATACCCGATATTAAAGCCCTGTGCAGTACCGCTTTCATTTACCACGATGAGCACTTTTTTACCTGCGGGTGTTTTAAAAGCAACATTCGGCAGGTTGGTGGTTGCCGGACTTGCAATACGCACCGATCCCGCCGGAACAAATTTGCTGGCGTGCGCTATGATATAATAGCCCACATTTCTAATGACCAGGGAACCATTAACAATCAAAGCTCCTTTGCATTCGGTGCAACCACCGGGTGTATGCGGATTGTATGTGGCATCACTGGCTAAATTCCATTCGAGGGCGATCCTGCTCCAGTTACGCATAGAACCGATCACCACATTCTTTACATGCCAGCCCAGGTCACCTGCAAAGGATCCGCTTCCACTCGTCCACTGTTCGGTGAAATAAAGGTTCTTATCCGGATGCGCTGTTTTAACTGCCGACAAAGCACTGATGTCCCCGGCATACAAGTGAAATGCAGAACCATCAATGAATTGTTTGGCCGCCGCATCATTTAAAATGGAGATGGGATAGTTTGCATTATCGCAGTTATGATCCCAGATGATGATCTTGGTGCTGAGGCCTGCAGACTGGAATTCTGGTCCCAGGTTATTCTTCACAAAGTTGGCCTGCTCGGTTGATGACATTACCATGCTGGGATTATTACCGCCGTGCTGCGGTTCGTTTTGTACCGTTACTGCATCAATACGTATTCCTTTTGCCTGCATTGCCTGTATGTACTTTACAAAGTATTTTGCATAGGCCCCATAATACTGCGTTTGCAATCCACCGCCAACAGAACTTCCATTTGATTTCATCCATACCGGTGCACTCCAGGGAGAGCCAAGTATTTTAATATTCGGATTTATTGCCAGTATTTGTTTCAATACAGGGATCACATCTACCGTATCCAGTGAAAGAGAGAAGTTTGCAAGCGTTGGATCCGTTTGCCCAACAGGCATATCATCATAGCTGAAAACAGATGCATTCAGATCGGAAGCCCCGATGCTCACACGCAGGTAACTTACACCAATGGAACCGGTGCCGCTCCCAAACAACTCATCCAGCAAGGCAGCTTTGGAAGCCGCATCCATGTGGTTGATCTGGAAAGCGCTTCCCCCGGTTAATGTATAACCAAAGCCATCAATGCTTTGGTAAGAAGTGGCCGAATCCACATCAATAACAGGATACCCGCTGGTTGCAGAGCTGCCAAAAGAAAGGGTTACCCCCTGTTTTTGAAATACCGATGACTGATCGGCTTTTGTTAGCCACATATCCATATCATTGGTTGGGGTTCCTCCGCCCCCGCCCCCGGTTCCGCCGCCACTTCCGGTTCCGCCACTGCTGCTGCTCTTGGAGCAATCTCCAAAAACAAAAAGCATTAAAACAGGGATCAGCCACATAAACTTTCTTTGTTTTTTCATGTTGTACAATTACTTTTTCATTTTTAAACGTTCATTGATAAGCGCTCCCACTTTTTTTCCATACTCGGTACTTATGAGGCAGGAGTTGTGATAATGTATGCCCCCATAAAATCTTGCCCAGTTATTTTCAACGGCTGCCTGGCGGAAGGAAGTGAACGAACGGTTCTTAATTCCAAACTCCATCTCTGATGTGTCGGTATAATTAAAATTATCGCCAAACACATTGGTAAGGGCTTCTGCCGCAGAAGATGAGACCGTACTGTGGCCGCAGGTGTACTCGGGGAATGGGGGCGTTTGCAGGTATGGCCGCCATTCGTCATCAATGTATTTATTAATGATCGTTTCCGGGCGGGCCGTATTACTCCGGTACTTTTCATCCCAGCATTGTATGAATGCATCAAAAACAGCAATGGCTGTTTTGGCATACGCATAAACCGTTGTTGAAAAATCGGCACCGGCTTGTTTCGCAGCAATGCCAACAATATTCATCCAGTGCCCGACCGGTGAGAATTTCTTGGTCACAAACATCACATGGCCTTCCACATTCATCCTCGTGCCCAGGTCATCCCAGAATTCTGCAATGTGCTTTTGTTCATCAGACAAGCTGTCGCCTGCATTTTTTATGGCCAGCACTTCTTTGTAATATTTGCTTTCTTTATTCTTCATGTCGAATACCGGTGGCCTCGGTGGTATGAACTGGTTTGCGCTGTCCATCACCAATGTCCTGATCTCCGCCCAATGCGGTTCCAGTGCCTGCGAATAAGCAGGAGGCGTAGGCACCCATCTTCCTTCTTCGGCTGTTACATTATATTTTTCAGCCGTACGGGTTTGTGCATAATGATCTTTCTTGCTCCAGCGGAGAATGTGATTGGCAACTGAATCAGCAAAAACCTTGCTTGCCTTTTTTATCAAAGCAGGCATGTTCCCTGCATCGGCAATGGAATCCAGCCTGCCCACATATTCCCTCATGCTGCCTTCGGGAAAAGTAACGGCTTGCCCGACCTTACAAAAAGCCAGCAGGGCCGCATAATTAAAATTCACGTTTGCCGTATCCTGTTTTGGAAATGCAGGTAAATGTTTTATTTGTCCTGCCAATGACTGAAAACGGGCATCCCCCAAAGCCATTGTTTCATAAGCAGCGATGCAGGCATAGGCATAGTTGCGGCTGGCAATGATGGGCGGAAAATTATTCTGCCTCACTACGTTGTTCAACTCCTTCACCGTTTTGGAGAAGAGCAGGGGGTCATTAAAATTATTTTTATACTGCTTTTCTTTGCAGCCCGGCAGAAAGAAAAGTGCAGACAATAATATGGCTGTAATATTCCGTCTCATACGATCAAGCTTTAATGCAGCAGAATGAATCAGTATGCTGCTTATCTCAAAAAATTATTCTCCCCGTTTTAAAAAAACCAGTCCCTTATTATTTTGCGCAATGATCAATAGCTGTTTTCCTCCGGCATATTTTATCCATTTGGCATCCCGTACTTCCCCCTCCACTAACTGTGTATTGCCGATGCTTTGAAAACTATTTATTGATTTATTGAAAGAAAAAGCAGCAGGCAGCAAGGCATCATACCGCCCTTCATAGGGAATGGTTCCGTAAAAATTACCGGCCGCCAGGAAACTGCTTTTGTTATCCGCAGCCAATGAACAGAAAGAAAAAACGGGTGCCATCTGTACTTCCTCGGGCAGGTCCTTTTTCGTGAAATTCCCTTTGCCGTCGTTTATAAAACAGCAGGAGCCCAGTGTTTCGGCTTTCAGCGTAAGGTAATCTTTAAAGAGATCGTAAAACATATAGTCTACCGTTTTACCTGCCACTTCGCTGTATGTGAGGTACGCTTTTTTTAATACGGGCAGCGGCCTTTCCAGTTCGTCTTTTGCAAGAAATGTGTACTCTTTATTATTAACCGTATACGCCATTACCTGTTCTACCGAACCGTTGCCGTCGAAATCTTTTACGTACAATTTCAATGGCCCGTTCTTGCCTGCATACAGCTTGCTGTTGTGTCCCCAGTTACCGGCGAGTATGTCGGTAAATCCATCTCCATTCACATCGGCAGTATAAGTTGTTTGCCAAAGGCCGGTGGAAAAAGGAATATCTGAAGCGCTGAATTTTCCATGCTGGTTCATGAATATTTTCACCGCCATCCATTCGCCTGCAACCACCAGGTCATTCCATCCGTCGTTATTGAGATCGGTAAAGGAAGCGCTGGTCACAATTCCAAGATTTTCCAGCCGCATGATGGATGCATCTGCCAGTTTAAACATGCCTTTACCATCATTCAATAATAAATAAGATGATTGCGGAATACCAAAACGTTTTGCATCGGTGAGGCCGCCTACAAAGAGGTCCACATCACCATCCTTATCAATATCGGAAACAGTTACACAGGATTTATTTTTCAGCAGATTGGGGATGGCTGTTTCTGCCAGAGCAAAATGTCCTTTCCCATCGTTCATGTACAGGTGATCGGCCAGTGCCGTGTTGCCATCTTCATATTGATTGCCGCCGCTTACTACATACAGGTCGGGCGAACCATCGTTGTTGGCATCAAAGAAAACCGCATCCACCTCTTCGCTTTGTATTGCCTTGCTGAATACGGAAGTATCAACAGAAATAAATTTACCGGCCGTCGTTTGCAGCATCAGTTGACCGGACTGACCAGAAGCTCCGCAAACAAAAAAATCATCCAGCCCGTCCTTATTTACATCAGCCACTGCCAGTTTGGGCCCGCGGGTAGATTGCATGTGCGGCGTGAGGTATTGTTTGTTGAAATCAAGAAAATCATTTTCATGATGAAGCCAGTTGCAGGCAACCTGGCTGTTCATGTCTTCAAATAATTGTTTTGAAGGTGGAAAGAATTTATTGTATTCAAAATGGCCTCCGGCTTCGGCCTGTTTTACTTCAATAAGTCCTTTTGCCGGCACGTTCTTCATCACCTGGTATTTCTGGTTGGGCCAAACAATGAGTATGCTGTCGATATATCTTGTGCTGTCTACACCAAAGTGCAGTTTTGCATCGCAGGAAGACTGGAAACCCCTTGTGGCCATCAGTTGCTGGTATTGCATCTTCCCGTTGGTAAACACCCATGCTTTTGCCCCGATCCCGTTCTTATTTTTATCGTTGCCGTTTAATACAATATCCAGGGTGTTTTTCTTTGGCAATTTATTTTTTAATACCATGGCCGGGGCATTCAGGCAGTTGATGATGACATCCAGGTTGCCGTCGTTATCAAGGTCGGCATAAGAAGCGCCATTGAAATAACCTTTCATAACGCCTGTTCCCCAGGATTCACTTACATCAGTAAAATTTATTTTACCATCGCCTTTATAAAAATAAGGATGCGAACTTCCATCGGGCATGTTTTCGATGGCCTTGTTATCATACTCGTTTGTTTTGTCAACATCCATTTTCATTACCAGGTCTGATACAAACCGAACATAGTCAAGGTCAACCGGTCTTTTTACAATGCCGCTGGAAATAAAAAGATCTTTATTTCCGTCGTTGTCAAAATCAGCGAATAGGGGTGCCCAGCTCCAGTCGGTTGCAGCTACGCCGCTTTGCAGGGCTGTTTCACTGAAACTTTTTCCGTTGCCATTATTTTTTTGCAAGGCATTCTTTGAGTACTGGTTTTGATAGCCATGCCCCATCAGTTTATACTTATAGGTATCGGGGTTTTCATCACTGCCATAGGTCTTTAATACTTTTTCATCCTGCGGCAGCATATCCACTGTTATGATATCCAGTTGTCCGTCGTTATTATAATCCGCGGCATCATTGCCCATACTAAAGCGGCTGTAATGTTTAAAATGATCAGCGCCTGCTTCCGTAAAAGTTCCGTTGCCGTTGTTGAGGTAGTAGTAATCATTCTCGTGAAAATCGTTGCCCACATAAATATCGTCCCAGCCGTCGTTATTAAAATCGCCAACGGCTATTCCCAGGCCATAGCCCAGGTTACTTTGATAAATACCAGACTGTGCAGATACGTCTGAAAATTTTCCGGTTGAGTCAAGGTCGTTGCGGTAAAGCCTGTCGCCGGATAAGGGATCAAACTTTCTGCGGTTGCTGGTATCCCGGATATTTGAATTCGGTTTTTGAGAATGGTTCAGCAGGTAACAATCAAGGTCGCCGTCGCGATCATAGTCGAAGAAGACAGCCTGTGTACCGAAGCCGGAGAAATTCAATCCGTATTTTTCGGCACTTTCGGTAAAGGTACCATTGCCGTTATTAATAAAAAGTTCGTTGCGGCCTTGCAGTCCATGATGCTGGCTGCTGGCACAAACATAAATATCCATGAATCCGTCGCCATTAACATCGGCCATTGTTACGCCCGAACACCAGTCGGCGGTACCTGCTACACCTGCCTTTGCAGTAATGTCTTCAAAAACAAAATTTCCTTTGTTGAGATAAAGCTTGTTATTGCCTTTGCTGTTTGCAGTAAAATATATGTCGGGCAGGCCGTCGTTATTTATATCGCCGGTGGCCACGCCTCCGCCATTGTAATAATACAGGTAATAGAGAATGTTGAACATATCCTTATTCTCCAGTTTATTCTCAAAACTGATCTGCGTTTGTGCCGGAGAAAGGCTTTCGAAAGCCGTATCTTTTTTTTCTTTGCAGGAAGAGAAGAATACCATGGCAGAAAGGGAGAGAGAAATAAATTTCAGTATGGAATTTTTCAACAGCATTTAATTGGAATCGTTTTTTAAGAAAAAAAGGGCCAAACAAGATTGTTCAGCCCTCTCTGATTGCGCATGAAGCTTGATTTATGAAACTACTGCCTTTGTTTTATCGTTTGTTTGCAAAAAGAGCCTGTATTTCCGATCCGGTGAGCGCTGTGCCATACATTCTTAACTGGTCTATGCTGCCCTTAAAGCTGCATGCCAACCAGTCGTCGGATGCAAAGTTGTTGGAAGGGCCGGCACCTACCCGGTATTCGCTGATTTTGTCGGTAGCAAGATTTAAAGCGCCATGGCCACCCCATGTTCTTACGTTAGGGTTCTGCACGCCATCTATATACAGTTTTGCCGAACTGGTTGTTTCGTCGTATGTAAACACCATATGATGCCATTGGTTATTGCATAATCCTGCAATACTTTGTCCGCCTTCCCAGGTAAACCAGTTATCTGTTCCGGGACATACAAACTGACTTTTTACTGCACAGGCAGTATTGTCTCCTTCCAAAAACAGGAAGCTTACTGCACCACTCCAGTGAAAACCATCTACTGCTTTTATGGAATAAATATAAGCAGGCCCGTTGGTGCCATTATTGTTTTTTGTTTGCCCGTTCTGTTTAAACCACACAGAAACAGAAATACTTTTGCTGGATGCCCATGAGTTGAACGAAGGGTATTTAATGAACTTTTGATTTACACCGGTAACTCCGTTACCAGCTATTCCTGCTCCACCGGTAAAGGGGTTATCAGAAGGAAATGTAGCTTTGATACTATCCACCGCATTCATCAGCGGGTTGGAAGTTGTTCCGTCAAAAGCAGCATAGAATTTAAGCGGCCCGGTGGGCGGATTAGCATCAACGGGGTAATTCCCCAATTCCGGCCTGTCCATTTTCTGGCAACCTGCAGCAACTAAAATCATTGCGATTGCTGTAAGGTAATGTTGGAATTTCTTTTGCATGATTATTATTTTTTAAAAGTTTTATTTAATTATTACCACTCCGGATTTTGAACCAGGTTTGGATTTGCATTTAAGGCCGATGTAGGGATCGGGTAATAACGATGTTTGTTCTGATACCCGTTTCCACCCAATATACTAATAGCATCACCATACCTTACCAGGTCAAAGAATCTTTCGTATTCCATTGCAAATTCCACTCTTCTTTCCTGCTTGATGGCTGCCCTCATCTGGGCCTGGCTTACATAAGCAATGTTGCCAAGGCCGGCCCTGTTACGGATCCTGTTAACCCAGGTAGTTGCCTCAGAACCTCCCGGAGCTGATTCGTTTGCCGCTTCTGCACCGAGCAACAGTATATCTGCAAGGCGTAATACCCGGTGATTGATCCAGGTATTCTGGGCTTCATTATCCGGTGTACCTAAGCCCGCTGCCAGGTAATCGCTGTATTGATTATAAACTTTTTTATTCCAGTAAAGTGCGTTGGTAAGGTTTGGAACTACAAGTCCGTAACCTCCCGTGTTTGTTCCACCATCGGATTGATTTGAATAAAGAATGGTTGCATCTTTACGTACATCGCCGGCTTCATAAGCCGATACCAGGCTGGCAGTTGGTGTATTCCATCCCCAACCGAGATCCCATGTTCCCGAACCTCTTACACCCTGGCACTGGCCAAGCCTGCTCCAATAAGTATTTCCATCCCCGGCTGTTTTTGAAGCCTGTATCTCAAAAATTGATTCGCTGCACAGCTCCCCTTCTTTTTTAAATATTTTCCAGTAAGGGGTATATAAAGAATAAGGTCCATTATTAATCACATCCCTGCAAATAGGAAGTGCCTCTGCATTACGGTGTTGTTGCATAAGGGCTTTTGCATGCATGGATTTGGCCGCCCATGAAGTAAGCCTGCCTGCAAATTTCGGATTCCATACCGGTGGCAGGTTCTGTTCTGCAAAAACGAGGTCGGCATTTATCAATGCATAGATCGCTGCCGTATCTGATTTTGCAATATTGCCATCTGCTGGTGTATTGATCTTGAAGTCAATTTTAGGTACAGAACCATAGGTTCTAACCAAGTCAAAATATGCGTATGCCCTCATGAATCTTGCTTCCGCAACGTTGATTATTGATGCCGGGTCGGTATAATTACCTTGTACCGCATCGTCAAGAATATCGTTGCAAAGGCCGATGAAAATATAGTGTTTGTCCCAGTACAAACCTGCTCCCCAGTCATCTTTGGTGTACTGGAAGTTATCGTAGGTCTGGTGCCAGGCAGAGGCGCCGGGATCGGCTACATTCTCTGCATCATCCGAACGGAAACCATTCATGGCAACCCATGGAATGTTCTCGAAGCCATCGCCGCAATAAGGCTGGGCTGCTGAGTTACGGATGGCACCATAAAGGCCAACCGTTTTACCTTCCAGGGCGCCCACATTGATGTCGTCCTGGGTAATACTTAATGGCTTCCTGTCGAGGAATTTTTTACAACCCCCTAAAAGGGCAATAGCCGAGATTGCAATCACGAACCGGGCTATTTGTTTATTATATGCTGTCATTTTCAAAAAATTTATTTTTAAAAATTAAAAATTAACGTTTAATCCAACTGTCATTATTCGTGGAAGTGCACTGCCGGCTCCGCCGAAGTCCATACCTGCACCAAGTGCATCACCTGCAAACTCGGGCGAATAACCAAGATTGTGTTTCCATGTTTTGAGGTTCTGAACAGAGAACGATAACCGCAGGTTCTTAATGCCTGTCATTTTAGGAAGTTTGTTCAGGGTATATCCCAGGCTCAGGTTCCTGATACGGAAATAACTTCCGTCTTCAATACCATAAGTGGAGGGGGCCCGGTTAACCAAATGGCTTGAGTTAACAATTGGTACCCAGTTTGAAGAACCTGCTGCGGTCCAAGCCTCATTATAGTATTTTGGATAGTTATACACCGAGTTCTTTTGTTCGGAAGTACCCCATACCCTGTAAATTTCATTACCATAACATCCCGCAAAATCAATACCCAGGTCAAATCCTTTATAATGGAAGGCCAGGTTAATGCCATAGGTAAAGTCAGGTGTCGGGTTACCGATATTAGTCCGGTCCTTATCATCAATCACACCATCGCCATTCAGGTCTCTGTATTTCAGGTCGCCTGGTTTTACACCACCACCATTGATGGTATTTACCGGAGAAGCCAGTATGTCGGCATAAGACTGATAAATACCGTCTGCTATTAAGCCATAGAAATAACCAATGGGGAAGCCTGTTTCGGCCTGGTTGGGTGTTTGCTCGCTTGATGAAACATTCCTGTTGGGATTAGCAAGATAAAGAACCTTGTTCTTATAGGTGGTTAAGTTACCACTTGCAACCAGGGTGAGGTCTTTGTATAATTTTTGATTCCAGCTTGCGGTAAACTCAAATCCCTTATTTTCAATATCCCCAACATTCGTTAACCTTGGTAAAGCATTGCCTGAAGAAGAAGGAACATACATGAGGTTCCTTGTTTTTTATAATAATAGTTTGCTTCAAAATGCAAACGGTTTTTTAAAAAGTCTGCTTCAATCCCTACCTCGGTAGAATTAACAGTTTCCCACTTAAGATTAGGATCTACTGCATAATTAGGTACATATACCGGAATCAGGTTGTCTCCAAATACTGCAGAAGAAACACTGGAAATGCCCGGATAGGCAGGATAAGCATATCCCTGGGTTGTATAGTTACCGAGTACTCCTTTAGATGCTTTCAATTTCAGGTAATCAACAAACTTCACTTTTTCCATGAATTTCTCTTTAGATAATTCCCATGCTAAACCCACGGCCCAGAAATTCTGGAATTTTTTGGAATATTCCCGGTTGATCTGGCTTGAACCATCCCGACGGAAACTTCCGGTGAGGTAGTATTTACTTTTGTAGTTGTAAAATAACCTTGCCAGTCCTGAAACGGTAGAGTATTCGTCCTGGAAAGTGCTTGAACCGATGATACTCCTGGTGTCGCCAAAACCTGAATTCAGGTACCAGAATCTTTTATTATTTGGTATGATATTTACCCCCGGTGTTTTCTGGCTCAGTGTACCACTCACCTGCTCGTAATAATGATAATAGGTGGTAAAGCCGGCGGTAAGTGTTAACGAATGTTCCCTGAATTTCTTTTTATAAGTAGCGATATAATCCTGCTGGAAATTCCGCATGTTTATCAGGTCCTGCCTTACAGCAGTAAGGCTGTTCTTATGAAATATTGCCTGGCTGCCGGATGCAGTAGGATCATACAGGTCATACAACGGGGTATATTCCCTGTTGTTGCGCCAGCTCATATCGGCGTACCAGGTACTCCGGAAGTTCAGGTCTTTGGTGATGTTTATATCCACAAAGAAATTTCCCACCAGCCTGTATTTATCGTCAATTTTTTTATCCCAGTTGTTTTCCAGTGTTGCCAAAGGATTTGTTTCTGAGTTTTGTATGATAGGCGTATTTGAGTACAGGTTATAATTTCCGGAATCAACCCCGTAAGGATTCTTTGTATAAAATGATTTGGTGTCTGAAGGAACAATGGGTAATGACCTTCTTGCATTTTCCAGTGCGCCGCTGTTGTAAGGAAGTTTTTCTTTGGAACCGATCAGGCCAAATCCCAGTTTCCAGCGCCTGCTTACTTTAAACTCATCGTTCACATTCAACGTGAGGCGGTCATATTTTACGTGTTTAACCAGGCCTTCATCGTAGGTATATCCCAGGCCAAAGTGAAACCTGTTCTTGTCGGTACTTCCGTCTACACTCAGGTTGGTGGTACTGAATTTTGCCACACGGGTAACGGCATCGATCCAATCGGTATTACCTGGGTAAGCAGACATACCCGGACCGCCAACATTGTTTACAAAACTTAAATAAGAGTTGTTAGAAGGATCATCTGCCACACGGTTATTGGCTTCAAAAGTTGCCAATGAACGGAACTCGTCTCCGTTTGCAAGCTGTATCTTATCTACCAATTTTTTACTGCCATAAGTGGTATTGAAATTGATATTCACCTGGCCTGCTTTTGCTTTTTTGGTTGTTACCAGTATTGCACCAGCAGCGCCTTTGATACCAAATATCGCCAGGGAAGAAGGATCTTTCAATACTTCAATACTTTCAATTTCACTGGGGTTTACAAAATCAATATTATCATTAAAAATACCATCCACAATATAAACCGGGCGAATGGTTCCTATACTGATCGTTCCCCGGATGCGTATATCGGGTGTTGAACCCGGTACACCAGAGTTTACAATAGAAAGACCCGCCACTTTATTCTGTAATGATGAAAGCGCATTGCTGTTTGGTTGTGCTGCCAGTGTTTCACCTTTTACTTTGGTGATACTACCGGTCAGGTCTCTGCGGCTGGCGCTGCCATAGCCGATCACCACCACTTCTTCAAATTTCTTCGCAGATGGTATCATCCGGATATCAATAACAGAACGGTTGCCTACCTTCACTTCCTGTGTTTCATAACCAATGCTGCTTATTACCAGTGTGGCATCATTATCCACGGTTAACGTATAAACCCCGTTATTATCGGCAAATGTTCCGGTTCCGGAACCTTTTTGCAAAACGGATGCGCCGGCAATGGCTTCTCCATTTTCACCGGTTATTCTTCCCGTTACCTTGATCTTGTCGTTTTCTTCTTCATTGGTGGAAAAAACCACCACCACGTTATTCTCAAGTTGCTTATACGTGAGATTACTTCCATTGAATAACATGTCAAGCGATTCTGAAACAGAAAGATTCTGGGCTGAAAAATCTGTTCTGTTTTTCAGCGCCTTAAGTTTGGAATTAAAGAGGAAACGATAGTAACCATCGTCTTCGATCAGTTTCAAAACCTTTCTGATCTCCGTTTGCTTGAGATTCAGGTTAACTTTCTGACCCATGGCCGGGTTTGCATTAACCTGCAAAGTAGTAGCGAATAGGATAATAATGGCAAGCTTCATAACAAGCAGTGTTTTAAGAAGCGCCCCTGGCCCCTTTTTTTGGCCCCGAAGTACACTTTTTTCCATAATTTTGGTTTTGTCGTTAAAAAATACAAGCAAGTCCTGCATAATACCAGGATATGTTTGTTATAATTTTCCGGGAAATGCTGCAACATTTCCCGTTTTTATTTTCTCATAATTTTTACTTCGTTGTTTTTAATTGAATAATTGAAGGGCATCAGGAACTGCAGTTCTTTCAATGCTTCTTCAGGTGTTTCGTTCACGAATGAACCGCTCACCTTATAATTCTTCAGTTTTTCGCTTTCAATAATGATCTTCAGGTTGTACCAGTTATCCATTTTATGAGCCAGGTCCTCGAACCGTTCGTCTTCAAACGAAAGTTTATTATATACCCAGGCTGTTTCAACAATATTACTGTCGGGGATATCTTTGGTTAATGGCTTAATGGTAATGGAATATGCATCCGGCTCGGCAGGGGTTATATCTGCCCGCTGGTCCCTTGAGTCTGATACGGGATACTTATTATACACCAGTTTCTCATGCGGCTTAAGCATGATCTTGGGTGTTCCGGGTCTGTTCTTATTAATCACTTCAATAGAACCGTGTATCAGCGTAGCTTCAATGGTTGATTCTGATTTGTATGCTTTCACATTAAAAGCCGTACCCAGTACTTTTATATCGATGCCTGAAGTGTGAACTATAAAAGGATGCTCGGGATCTTTCACCACATCAAAATAAGCTTCCCCGTTTAACTGTACATCCCTTGTGCTGGATTTAAGGAAATTGTCATAAGTAAGCGTACTTCCGGAGTTTATCCAAACCTGCGAACCGTCTGGCAATTGTATCCTTGATCTTGATCCCTGTCCAACAGTAATCTCATTAGCGGGCTTGTTATCTGCAGAAGCTAAAGGAAGGGTTTCCTTGCTGCTGCCGGAAAGCCAGTACAACAGCATGATGGCAGCAAAGAAAGATGCAACAACTGCATAAGTAGCCACCCGTTTGTATAGTGGTCTCCGTACTGCAAATGCTGGCTGACTCAACTTTATCGCTGCATCAGCATCGGTTGTTTCAAAATCAGCCACTTTTTCTTTTAACCTGTTGATATGTGCCAGGAAGGCATCGTTACTTCTTTGGCTATTTGCCAGAGCGGCATTAACCGGGGTTGAATTCCAGAATTCCTGGAGTGTTTCCATACTGGCCTGCCATTCGGGATTACTGGTAAATAATTCCTCCAGTTGCAACAGTTCCTCGGCCGTTGCTTCGCCGGTAATCTTTTTAGCTAACAATAACCAGTATTTTTCCTCTTTCATTAAGCAATTTGATGATTACAGTATACAAGGACAATAAAACTTATGCAATACCCCTAAAGGATGGGGTTATTTTTTTTGAGTAAGCAGGGAATGGAGTTCAGGGAACTGGTTTTTGAATTCACTGTGGGTTTTTATCCGGCGCAAAGCTATAGCCATCTGGGCCTCAACGGTTTTTACAGATATATCGAGCAGTTTTGCCACCTCCGCATATTTAAGCCCTTCTTCTTTTACCAGCTTGAAGATGGTCTTACACCTTGCCGGCAGTTCATTTACCGCCGTCATTATTTTTTTAACCACTTCGGCAGACAGCAGCAACTCCTCCGGGTTGAAGAATACGCTCTTCAGACTGGTTTCCCATTCGATACCGTTGGGCAATTTATTCCTTCCGTTTGAAGTAAGCTTATTCAGCGAAGTATTCTTGATACCAATAAAAAAATACAGGCGGGGATTTTCAATAGTGGGTAAAGAAGCCCGTCGCTGCCAGATAATTACAAAGAAATCTGAAACAACTTCTTCTGCATCTTCAGATGATTTTAGTATAGAGAAGGCAAAAGCGGTCAGGCTTTCATGCATTTCCATGAAAAGTTTCTTATATGCTTTTTCACAGTTGTGTAAAGCAATTTCGTTCAGCAGGTCTTGTATTTGGCTGTTAGTTATCACAATCGTTTCGTTGATGAAGGTAGGATTTTTTAAGAAACCCCAGCAAATGACTTCGGTCAGTATGGATTTTACCAATATAAGTATGGCTTAATTTTTATAACCGCAACAATAACCTGCTATTAAAGAGTATTCATCCAGTTGATCAGCCTGCCGAACCATTTGTCGGCGGTTGTTTTATTGTTCATCCCAAAGCCATGCCCGCCTTTTGGATACAGGTGCATTTCTGCCGGAACTTTATTTTTAATACAGGCCTGGCAATAGCGGATACAGTTTTCCACCGGTACAGACTCATCATCACCGGCATGCACTACCATCTCCATCGTTTCCCAGATGACGGGAGAAAAAGCAACACAACTCATCCTCTAAGAATCTACCGGACATGTGGCGATACCTTTTTATCCCACACTGCGGCCTTCGTTGTAATATTGCGCCATGATCAATAATAAAAAGGCTTTCTTATTCGACCTTAATGGCACCATGATCGATGACATGTCCTATCATATCCGGGCGTGGCACCGCATACTGAATGAACTGGGTGCCAACATCAGCCTGGTCAGCATGCGGGATGAATGCTACGGCAAAAATCATGAGCTGCTGGAACGTATGTTCCCCGGCCGTTTTTCGGAAGAAGAAAAGAACAGGATGAGTTTTGAAAAAGAAAAACAATACCAGCAGGAGTTTAGACCTCACCTGCAACTGCTGCCCGGCTTACCGGCTTATCTGGAACAGGCGTATCAGTCAGGAATAAAAATGGCCATCGGCTCAGCAGCCATCATGTTCAATATTGATTTTGTGCTTGATAATTTAAAGATCCGCCATTATTTTGATGCGATCATTAGTGCCGATGATGTGATTGAAAGCAAACCCAATCCCGAGACCTATCTTAAATGTGCAACGCAATTAAATATTACACCGGAAGATTGCCTGGTGTTTGAAGATGCACCCAAGGGTGTGGAGGCGGCATTGCATGCCGGCATGCAATCGGTGGTGATCACCCTCATGCATGAGAAGGAAGATTTTATGCAATATCCAAACGTTCTCTGCTACATAAAAGATTACCGGGAGCTTTAAATGCATCAGGCCGCTAATAGCACTCTTTCAAAAAAGTAAAAACCCTCTTAGCGGCCAGATGCATTGCAGATACCTACCAGAATTTTGCATACAGCACCGTAAGGATCAGTAAGGTTATTACGATCATGGCGATGATGGATGGTTTTAGTTTGAACATGGACCTGTCCAGTTCAAATGCTTTTGGATTTATTTTAGGCCCGGCAAGACTAAAGCCTACCATTACCAATACGGTAAAGAAGAATGACCAGCCCATATTGATGAGGAAAGGTATCTGCCATACTTCTTTTCCATTTTCGAACGTTTTAAACGAAGTATAAAGCCAGGTCTCGTGACCAAAAACATTTACGGCATAGTTATTAAAGAAGATGGCTAGCAGCAAACCCGTAAGAAGTCCTGCAACTGCGGCTGCACCCGTGGTCCGTTTCCAGAACATCCCGAGGATGAACATGGCAAAAACGCCCGGACTGATAAAGCCGGTATATTTCTGAATAAAAGTGAACCCACCTTCGCCTCCAATGCCCAACAGATCATCCCAGGTGAACAATAAAGAGATCAATATGGCTGCAACCGCTATCATGCGGCCTGTCCATACCTGTTTTTTTTCTGTCAGTTCTTTTTGAAAATATTTTTTATGAATGTCCAATGTGTAGATAGTAGAGATGCTGTTTAGTTTACCAGCCAGTGATGCCACAATGGCTGCTGTGAGTGCTGCAATTGATAATCCTTTCAAACCGGCTGGTAAAAATCCAAGTATTGAGGAATAGGCACTATCCATTCCTTTTACTTCCAGGTGCCCGCTTTTATTTAATACATAAGCGGCAATACCGGGCAGCATAACAATAACCGGCATAAATAATTTAAGAAATCCCGCAAACAAAATTCCCTTACGGGCTGTTTGCAGATCAGCTCCCAGGGCCCGTTGGGTGATGTATTGATTGCATCCCCAATAATTAAGGTTAACGATCCACTGCCCCGCAAAATACATGGCAAGACCCGGCAGCAGCAAATATTTATTCACGTATTCCTGTGATGAATTGGCATCGGGTTTACTCAGTATCATGTGAAAATGATCCGGTGCTTCTTTTAACAGCGTATTAAAACCAGCCAGCGCATCTCTGCCTAGTCCAAATTTTTCACTTACGATCGTCAATGCAAAATAAATAGTGGCAAACCCGCCGATAATGAGAACCGCTACCTGTATCACATCCGTGTAGCCGATCACTTTCATCCCGCCCAGGGTGATAATGAGTGCGAATATTGCCAGGCCGATCATGATGATATGCAAATATTCCGGACCTACCAATCCGCTGATCGCTACAGCACCCAGGAATAAAATAGAAGTAAGATTTACAAAAATGTAAAGGAACAACCAGAAGATGGCCATGATGAGCGACACCGTTTCATTATACCTTGTCTTCAGGAATTGCGGCATCGTGTATATCTTATTCTTCAGGTAGATGGGAATGAACCAAACGGCAATAATGATCAATGCGATCGCTGCGATCCATTCATAAGCAGCCACCGCTACCCCTACAAAAAAACCATTTCCACTCATGCCAATGAATTGTTCTGCCGAAATATTAGAAGCGATGAGCGAAGCTCCAATAGCCCACCAGGTAAGCGACCCCTCTGCCAGGAAATAATCATGTGATGCAGTAATAGATGCTTTCTTTTTTCGCCTGTATATCCAATAGCCATATCCGGCTATTAAAATGAAATAAAGAATAAATACAATGATGTCTTTGGTTGCAAGATTATTCATACAGCGGTGTTTGGTTTATGGGTAGTGATACAGTTTGAAATTTTGTCAGCTTGAGCTTGTCGAAAGCGATATAGGATGAACGTTCCGAATGACTTCGACAAGTTCAGTCTGACATCGTTTTTTAAAGTGATTTCAAACTGTGCCACTACCGGTTATGAGGATCTGTTTATTTGATAATACATTTCATTCCAGCGCAGTTCATTTTTTAATTGGGGAAGATTTGTGGCCTTACCGATCAATACATATTCAATGCCTGCCATCTCTGCAAAATCTTCCAGGTGCTGTGCTGTTAAGTTCTGGCTGTAACAGGTATGATGTGCACCACCCGCCAGAATCCATGCCGCACAACCGGTCTCCATATCGGGATAGGGCTTCCACAAAACCCTTGCCACCGGCAGCTTTGGCAATGCCTGTTGCGGTTTCACTGCTTCCACTTCATTTACCAGCAACCGGAAACGGTTTCCCATATCCACCACCGAAGCATTGAGTGCAGTGCCTGCGGCTACATTAAAAACCAGCCTCACCGGGTCTGCTTTTCCGCCAATACCCAGCGGATGTATTTCGCAGGATGGTTTTCCATTGGCAATGCTCTCACAAATTTCCAGCATGTGTGCGCCTAATACCATTTTATTTCCGGGTTCAAAATGATACGTATAATCCTCCATAAAAGAATTGCCGCCCGGTAATCCTGCCGCCATCACTTTCATCGCTCTCAGCAGGGCGGCTGTTTTCCAGTCGCCTTCTGCGGCAAAACCATAACCCTCATTCATCAAACGTTGCACTGCTATTCCGGGCAATTGTACCAGGCCATGCAGGTCTTCAAATGTATCAGTAAAGCCTTTAAAATTTCCGGCTTTTAAAAATTTACGTAACCCAATTTCAATTTTTGCCGCATCCCGTAAAGATTGGTATTGACTTGCGTTTTTCTTTAATGATGCTGCCAGTTTATAGGTGTTGTTATAAATTTCAACTAAGTTATCTATTTCTTTTTCTTTTACGTTACTTATCACCGCAGCCAGGTCACCAATGCCGTGCGTATTTACCGAGTAACCGAATTTCATTTCTGCTTCTACCTTATCGCCATCCGTTACAGCTACATACCGCATGTTATCGCCGAAGCGGACAAATTTTGCAGCCTGCCAGTCGTGCCATGCAGCAGCGGCCCTGCACCACACATTCAATTGCTGAACGACTGCTTCATCCTGCCAATGGCCCACGATCACTTTCCTGTTCAACCGCATGCGGCTCATGATAAAACCAAACTCCCTGTCTCCATGGGCACTTTGATTGAGGTTCATAAAATCCATATCAATACTGTCCCAGGGAATATCACGGTTGAATTGTGTATGCAGGTGCAGTAAAGGTTTCCGTAAAATTTTCAACCCGCCTATCCACATCTTTGCCGGGGAGAAAGTATGCATCCAGGCAATGATGCCGATGCAATTGGTTGTTGTATTGGCTTCCTGGCAAATGGTATAAATTTCTTCCGGTGATTTTACCACGGGTTTAAACTTTACCTGCACGGGCATATGCTTTGCCTCATTAAAAACCGTTGCGATCTTTTTTGAATGGATCGCCACCTGCTTCAATGTTTCTTCACCATATAAATGCTGGCTGCCCGTTACAAACCAAACCTCGAATTTTTTCAGATTTATCATTGTACTACTTTTATCATTTTATAATCCGAACGCCGAATACTCTTCCGGCTGTCTTCTTGTAATTTGCTTCGATCCTTATGCTGATCTTTTGCTTATTAGCAGTAAGCGATTGCGGAATAGGATATACTTTATCATAGAACTTTGATGTCTGTCCGCCCGCCCAGTTCTCTGTTGCAATTAATTCGCCATCCACTTTGATATCAAATTTCCGATCCTTGTCATCGCCGAGATACGTAAGCAATAAATTATTCTGAATACCTGGCTGCACTTTCATTTCAAAAACAAAATAACTTCCGGCCCTTGCTTCCCGTCCGGGTCTGCCCAGCGCTTCATCAATATAAGAGCGGTCGCCTGCTGTTAAATTATGATCCCTTTCGGGCTGCATTTCTCCAATGCGGAAATTATCGATCGTCTTTTCTTCAATTTCCTGCTGCCGCTTCTTTTCGGCCTCATATTCCTTTTGCCTGTTTGCCCATTCGTCGCTGGTAAAATAATCCCAGTACACACTGTAGTACTCATCATACACTTTATAAAAAGGAACCAGCTTCACATTAAATGGTTTGGCCACATCTTTTATATCAAAAGCCAGGCTTTCATTTACCGCAGGTTTTATCCAGTCGTTCACATTCTTATCATCGGTTAGCAAAACAGGTGTACCATAAACAGCATCGGGCATTTGCTTTCCCAATTTACCAGCCAATACAACAGGTCCGTATTTTAATGCAATGCGGTTGGCATTGTCGGGCATGGCTTCGCTGTACACATCCATTGAAAGATCAGCACTCACAACATCCCCGTTCTTCCATAGCCTGGTTGTGGCAAAATAACCTTCACTGCTTATTTCTGTATCCACTGCCTTTCCATTTACATACAGCGCCGGGTTATTTCTCAACCAGGATGGCTTGCGGATCTTTAATGTAAACAGCGTTGGTTTTTTACAAGAGATGATCAGCTTCACTTCTGTTTGCTCCGGAATAAAATTCTGTTGCAGAACGTTTACTCCTTTTTCTTTCCATTGCAGAACAGAAGGAATGAAAAGATTTACAAACAAGGTATTGTTACCATCATGACTGTAGATCTGCGCCGCATATTTAGTATGGTTCTCCATACCACTGCCCACACAGCAGGTAAATGTGTTTGTTGAATCGCTGAAAACTTTTTTGGCGCCCATCCGCAGCGGTACAAAATAACAGGTCATGCCGTTGGTTGGGTTTTGCGATGACAGTATGTGGTTGTATAAAGCCCGTTCGTAATAATCCATCAATGCAGCTGATGGCTCTGTTGCAAACAGGTGCTGGGTTAATTTCAGCATGTTATAAGTGTTGCAGGTCTCGCAGGTATTATCACTCAGGCGGTCATTTAATTTTCCGGCTGCGCCGCAGTATTCATAATTGCTGTTGCCGCCAATGACGTAGGTATGATCATGCACCATCGTTTCCCAGAAGAAAGAAGCAATGGTCTTCTCTCTTTCATAGCCGGTCAGTTCATATTGCCTGGCACTGCCAATGGCCTTGGGAACATTGGTATTGCTGTGTTTGCCGGGCATAGGATCGATGTGCTGAGCCAGCTTGCCCATCACGAACTCATCATAAAATTTATAAGAAAGGTCTAAATATTTTTTATTACCGGTGATGGCATAAATATTTGCCAGTACATCATTCATTCCGCCATACTCACAGTTAAGCATTTTCAACCGGAGAGAATCAGGCAAATGATCAACCGTATTGTAGGTCCAATCCGCCATGCCTGTAACCAGGTTCAATGCTTTTTTATTCCCGGCATATAAATACGCATCCACCAGGCCCGCCATTAATTTATGCACCGTGTACCAGGGGCTCCATCCGCCGTTCAGGTCAAAGCCTCCTGTTTTAATTTCTCCTTTTGCAACTTTTCCAAAAATTGAATCTTCACCGGGGATGGCGCCAATATAACCTGTATGTCTTGCCTGCTGGCATTTACCCAGTTCATCAACGATATAACTAATGCGGTTTAAAAATTCTTTGTTCTTTGTTGTGCTGTACATGATGGCACAGGCAGAAATGTAATGTCCCATCGTATGACCCGATAACCCTTCGCTCTCCCATCCCCCATAAACAGAATCTTTAACCGGCAGCCCGGCATTTTTGTAAAACCGATACAACAAACGATCGGGCTTTAAGAACAGCAGGTAAGCGCTGTCCATTTGCATGGCGTATTTAAAAGGACTGTTCAGCAACTGCACATCGCCCAGGTCAAATGCGTAAGCTTTAACCGGCACCACCGGCTTTATCTTCATCCGCAGATCATTTTTTTGCGGCGCATAGGTTTGTGCCGGTAAAACGGATGGAACAAAAAGTAAAAGCAATATTTTAAAAACTGTTCTCAATTTTTTTGATTGAACGTTTAATAATTCACTTTAACATCGGTGATCTTTTGCGGCAGCCAGACCTGCATCTGGTTTTTACCCCTGTTGCACCAGGTATAATAAGGTATGGCCGTGATATTTTTTTTGATGGTCTGTATGCCCAGGCCATCGGCATTAATACTAACCACCGGAAGGTCCATTTTCAATGCAACCACTTTTTCATTCAGTACTGTAAAAGATTCTTCTTTTACAACCGTGTTCTCCGGAAAGATGATGTTCAATGCCTTGCCATCATTATCTGCTCCTTCCACACAATATACCAGGGGCCCACGTTGCAAGGCAATACGGCCCTGGTTTGTTTTGATCTCTTCTCTTGATTGCACCTCTTTTACTTTCATTGCCATATCATATTCAACCACATCCCCTTTTTTCCAGGTGCGGTTGATGATGTAATAACCTTTCTCTTCTGTAACGTCAGCAGGTTTACCATTTACAGTAATTGAAATTGGAGATGGTATTGCATCTATGCCGGTATAGTTGTACAAATTTCCCGGCACAGCAGTTCCTGAACACCAGCCGGGTTTACGGATATGCAATGCAAACAACGTTGACTTAGCCGGGTCGATACTTATTTTCACAACCCCATCCAACGGATAATTAGTTTCCATTTTTATCCCTACTTCATTCTTACCCATATTTATTTTTGTATCACTTCCAACAAACAGGTTGATCCAGATACCATTTTCATTCCTTGCATACACATAATCGCCCAATGAAGCAATGAGCCGGGCAATATTTGCAGGACAGCAAGCCGTACCAAACCATTCACGCCTTGCCCCTTTTCCGGTTGACGTAAGTGGATTGCCGTAAAAGAACCGGTCACCACTTAAACTCAATCCATCCAGTGCGCCATTGTATAAACTTTTTTCCAGCACATCAATATATTTTGCATCACCGGTGAGTGCATTCATTCTTTGATTCCAGAAAACCATTCCTACCGATGCACAGGTTTCGCAATAAGCCTGTTCATTGGGCAGATCATAATCAACTGAAAAACCTTCATTGCTGCCCGATGAACCGATGCCACCGGTGATATACATATTGCGATATACCACATCCTGCCAAACCGTTTCCATCGCTTTCATATAATCGGCATCGCCGGTGAGTGCGGCCACATCTGCAGCGCCGGTGTACATATACATGGCACGTACGGCATGGCCGGTAATTTCTTTCTGCTCTTTTACCGGTACCACATCCTGTGCATAGGCGGTGTCTTTCCAATCTGTCCAGGTATATCCTTTTGCCAGGCGATGTCCTCTTTCAGACAATAACCAATCGGCGAGTTTCAAATATTTTTTATCGTTGGTTACTTTATACAATTTTACCAATGCCAGTTCCAGTTCCTGGTGGCCCGTAACCCAATCCCTTTTACCGGGACCAAACAATGCATCGAAATGGTTGGCCCATTTGATGCAAACGTCTAAGAATTTTCTTTTACCTGTCTCATTATAATAAGCAACTGCCGCTTCGATCATGTGGCCTGCATTATAATCTTCATGCATACTCATATCGGTGTAGCGGTTCTCCAGTCCGTATAAAGTGTACCAGGTGTTTAGGTAACCATCGGGTTGTTGTGCTGCTGCGATGATGTCGATCCATTCGTCTGCTTTTCTTTCCAATGCTGAGTCGGGATTATTTTTTAAGGAATATGCAATTGCCTCCAGCGCTTTAAACACATCGCTGTCGTCATAAAAAATGCCTTCATGCTTCTCGCCTTTTTTTCGGGCCACCTTTTGAAAGTTTTTTATCCGGGGTGTGGCTGTTTCAGTCTGGTAGATGCAGGCATTTAATGTTGCCGTGGCTACTAACTTTAATTTCGGTCGCCAGAAATAATCGGTGATATTCACTTTAGAAAAGCTGACCGGTTCAAACTTTAATAAAGATGACTGGGCAGAGGCAATAATGTGCAGCAGCATTGCAGGAAGTCCAATCGATACTATTTTTATCAGTTTCATGATCGTTAAATTGTAGTAATTACTTTACCGAAAATTTATACACGGCTGTATGGGTATAGGTTTCACCTGGCTTTAAAATGGTATTGGGAAATGAAGGCTGGTTAGGACTATCGGGAAAATGCTGCGTTTCCAAACATAAACCGCCATGCAGTACATAAGGTTTACCTCCTTTGCAGCCTGTTAATGTTCCGTCCAGAAAATTACCACTGTAAAATTGTATGCCCGGTTCTGTGGTATAAACTTCTACCATTCGCCCGCTTGCCGGGTGAGATAAGACTGCGATCTTTTCTAATCCATTTCCCTTTCGGTTCAATACCCAGTTATGATCGTAGCCGCCTTTTACGCTATCAATATCTCTTCCGATCATTTTTGAATTTGCAAAATCGAAGGGCGTATTTTTTACATCAACATGTTTTCCCAGTGGAATTAATTTATCATTTACCGGGGTATATTTATCTGCGTTCAACATCAGTTCATGACCAAGAATTGTTGAATCAGCACCGGCAGATAAATTAAAGTAGCAATGGTTGGTAAGATTTACCGGTGTGGCTTTATCGGTTGTTGCTTTGTATTCGATCTTTAATTCATTGGCGGAAGAAAGGGAATAGATCACTTCCACATTTAGATTTCCAGGATAGCCTTCTTCTCCATCTTTACTTAAAAACGTTAACTTCAAACTGCTGTCACCTGCAGGTTTTTCTGCACGCCACACCACTTTATCATAACCTTTTAAACCACCATGCAGACTTTGTCCATTGTTGTTGGCAGCTAATGTATATTCATTTCCGTCTAAAGTGAATTTACCATTAGCGATACGGTTTGCATAACGGCCAACCAGGCACCCGAAGTACGGGTTGGTTTTTTGAAGATAGCCACTCAGTGAATCGTATCCGAGGATCACATCTCCGTCTTTTCCGTTCTTATCCTTTGTAATGATTTTTGTTACCGTGCCCCCATAATTAAGAATACTCACCTGCATACCGGAAGCATTGGCAATGGTATATTCAGTAACGGCCTTGCCCTCAAAATTGCCGAAAGGTTTTTCTGAGATCCCGGCTTTTGTTTTGGCAGAATCGGCACTGCTATTCTTACTATTATCGGATGCGTTATTGTTGCAGGCAATGCAAAGCATCGTTAATCCAACCAGTAAAAAGAGAATTTGTTTTTTCATTATGATGATTTTATTGTCCGTAATAAGAATTGCCTCCGTGTTTGCGCTGCCAGTGTTTGCTGATCAGTGTCTCTTTCAATGTTGGAGCTGCCGGGTTTATCTGCTCTGTCAACAGCGCCATCCTTGCGATCTCTTCCAATACAGCCGCATTGTAAACGGCTTTATGTGCTGTCTTTCCCCAGGCAAAGGGTGCATGGTTTCCCACCAGTATCATTTCCACTTCTTCATAAGAAAGGTTTCTTTCTTTTAAACAATTGATGATCTGGAAACCGGTCTCGTATTCATAATCGCCTTCAATGCGTTCATCATCCATGGGTGGTGCGCAGGGAATATTCACGGTGGTATGATCAGCATGCGTGGTTCCGTATATCGGTATATCCCGCTGTGCCTGTGCCCAGGCCGTAGCATGTGTGCTGTGTGTATGAACGATGGACCCGATATTGGGCCAGTGTTTATATAGAACAGCATGTGTTTTTGTATCAGAAGAGGGACGAAGGTTTCCTTCAACAACATTTCCCTCCAGGTCAACGATCACCATTTTTTCTGGTGACAGTTCATCATACGGAACACCACTTGGCTTAATAGCAAATACACCCGCTTCTCTGTCAATAACGCTCACATTTCCAAATGTGAAGATCACCAATCCGTGTTTCGGTAATTGCATGTTTGCATCATAAGCCGCCTGTTTGATCTGTTGATACCTGCTTTTATTTTTTCCTGAAGAAGAAAGACTCGTTTGCTGTTCAATAAAATTTCCCAGTTGTTTGTATTGGGCATATCTTTTTTGATAGATGGCTGCTTTTGCCGGATCTGGGAAATATTCTGCATCGAAGCCCTGCCCCATGGCCTGCATGGCGTCTTCCACTTTGGGATAAATACCGGCAACGGTTGCTGCAAACATAGCAGCGCCTGCTGCGCAGGTTTGTTCAGACTTATGAATACGGATGGGCCTGTTCATCACATCGGCCATCATCTGCATGATGAAAGGAGATTTTTTGGCAACGCCTCCCAAACCGATCAACCCTTTTACCGGAATACCTTCGCTGATGAAACGATCAACAATTGCTTTTGCGCCAAAACAAGTTGATTCAACAATTGAACGAAATATTTTTGGTGCATCACTTGCAAGACTGATACCGGTAATCGCTCCTTTCAATAATTGATTCGCATCGGGTGTCCGTCTTCCATTCATCCAGTCGACCGCCAGTTCATCATTTTCATCCAGCGTAAGTTTTGCTGCCGCTTCAGATAAGGCAGGGATCAGATCTGTCTTCTCAGTAAGGGATGATGTCCAGTTCAGTAAATTATTAAACCATGCATATGCATCCCCAAAAGCACTTTGCCCCGCCTCCATCCCAATCATTCCGGGAATGACCGAACCGGGGACCTGTCCGCAGATACCTTTTACTAAAATATCTTTTACTTCACCTGATGGAGCAACCAATATATCACAGGTGGAAGTGCCCATTACCTTACTGAGATAATAGGGCTCTACCTGTCCGCCTACTGCACCCATATGTGCATCAAATGCACCTACGCCAATAATCACATCGGTTGACAATCCCAAACGCTTTGCCCATTCTGCAGACAAGGTTCCTGCAGCTTTATCTGATGTGTATGTTTTTGAAAATAGTCTCGAAGTAAATCCTTTCAGCAACGGATCAAGCGATGTAAAAAAATCATCGGGTGGTAACCCGTTAAAATTTTCGGCCCATAAAGCTTTGTGGCCAGCCGAACAAACAGATCTTTTCATTTGATGAATATCATTACCGCCAGCCAGTAAAAAAGGGATCCAATCACAATGTTCTACCCAGCTGTAACAGGCTTTTGCAACTTTTTCATCTGCCCTCAAAACATGCAGCAGCTTCGCCCAGAACCATTCGGATGAATAGATGCCGCCGACATACTGCAAATAATTTGTATCAAATTTTTCTGCATGGCGGTTGATCTCCCCGGCTTCTTTAATAGACGTATGATCTTTCCATAAGACAAACATGGCATTGGGATTGTCTTCAAAACCAGGCAGTAGTGCAAGTGGTATTCCCTTTTGATCAACGGCTACCGGGGTAGAACCGGTGGTATCAACAGAAATGGCTTTCACATTTGCAGCAATTTCCTTACCTGCTTTCTGCAAACAATCTTTGATGGCAGATTCAAGTACCTCGATGTAATCAAGCGGGTGTTGCCGGAACTGGTTGGCGGCAGGATCACAATACAGGTTTTTTTTCCAGCGGGGATAATAAAAGACGGAGGAAGATAATTCATCTCCATTGGCTGTATTTACCAGCACGGCCCTGACAGAATCAGTGCCATAATCAACTCCTATAACATAACGATCGTTGTTCATGATAAAAGATGAGTGTCAAAATAACACTTATTTGCCAAACTCAAAAAAGTTCGTTTTCATGGGGCGGGCTTCAACTGAATATCTCACGGGCGGGAAGGAAACTCATGAATGCATCAATATTGGAATAGTATTTCCTTTTGTCGAGCTTATAATAAAAGGCGCCCCGTCTTGATCCCTCTTTTTTCTTGTGCTTTTGTTTGATGAGGAGCTTTGCAGATAACAGTTTCCGGTTGAAATTCCTTTTGTCCAGTTTTTTATCATACAGGGCCTGGTACAGGTTGAGCAACTGGGGTATGGTGAACCTGTCCGGCAACAGCTCAAACAGCAACGGGTGTAAGGCTGCTTTATACTGCAGCCGCTTTTTGGCCAGGTCAACCATCTTGCGGTGATCAAATACCAGTTTGGGTAATTTTTTTACAGGCACCCACTCAGGATGATGATCATCGCTGAGTTGTTTCTCATATTTGTGTATGTCCACCAGGGCAAACCAGGCAATGGACAAAGTACGCTCAACAGGATCTCGGTTGGGATCACCAAAAGCCTGCAGTTGTTCCATGTAAACATCTTCCAGCCCGGTGAGTTGTTTCAATATCCGTGCAGCCGCTTTTTCCAGCCCTTCTTTTGGTTGCACAAACCCACCCATGAGGCTCCACTTGCCTTTTTCCGGTTCCAGGCCTCTTTGTATGAGCAATAGCTTGAGTTCATCCCCGTCGAAACCGAAGATGATACAATCTATTGCCACCAGCATGGCAGATTGGCCTGCATATTTTTTCATAACAGGAGTAATATACAAATTTAAGAATTCAGGGTATGAGCTTTGTCTTGGAAAGGCATAACATTAAACCAAGTGAAACGGGAAATAAAAAAGCCCTTCATACTTTGACAAGCTCAGTATTGAAAGGCTTTGTATCGGGGAGCAGACTTGAACTGCCGACCTTCGGGTTATGAATCCGATGCTCTAACCAGCTGAGCTACCCCGACAAATGTTTTTAAGTTTTCGTTTTCCGCAGACTTGAACTGCAGATCCGATGCCTAACCATCCGCCAGCTGGCGGATATCCCGACATTGGGGCGCAAATATAGGCCATTTCATCAAAATTTTAGCTCTTAACCAATCAGAAGTTGTTCAATACGCTTAGAAGCTTTTTCTGCACTGGGTAACATGGCCTGTTCTAATATCGTATTCATCGGAACAGCGGGCAAGTTCATGGCGCCCATCACTTCCACCGGTGCATCGAGCCATTGAAAACAGGTTTTTGAAATTCTTCCTGCCAGCGCTTCTGCAAAAGAATTATTCTGCTGCTCTTCGGTAAGGATCAGGCATTTTCCATGCTTTTTAACCGTTGAAAAAACAAGTTCTTCATCCAACGGAAACAAGGTTCTCAGATCGATCACCTCTACCTGGCCGGGGAATTTTTTAGCCGCCGCTTTTGCCCAGTACACCCCCATACCATAAGTGATCACACAGCAGCTTTCTCCTTCTTCCACATAATCATCATCCGCAGGCAAAACAATATTGCCCTTGCCCAATGGAATGATATAGTCTCTTGAAGGCTCAATGGTCTTTGCTTCTTCGGTACCGGGAACCTTACTCCAGTATAAACCTTTATGTTCAAGCATCACTACCGGATTGGGATCGAGGAAAGCTGCTTTCAATAAACCTTTCATATCAGCCGCATTGCTGGGATAAACTATTTTAATGCCCTTAATGGAAAGCAACGTGGTTTCCACACAACCACTGTGATACGGGCCTCCGCCACCGTAAGCGCCAACCGGTACTCTTATCAATGTCTGCACCGGGAATTTTCCGCAACTGAGATAACAACTTTTTGAGATCTCTGTTACCAATTGATTCAACCCGGGATAAATATAATCGCCAAACTGAACTTCCACGATCGGCTTTAAACCTGTTGCACACATGCCAACCGTTGAACCGATGATATAAGCTTCCTGGATGGCGGTATTAAAAACACGGTGGTCGCCAAACTGCTCCGCCAATGTGGCTGCTTCTCTGAATACTCCACCAAGTCTTCTTCCCACATCCTGTCCGTATAACAATGCTTCGGGAAAATCCTCCATGATCTCCCGTATGGCAAACAAGGCCGCATCAACCATCAATACTTTTTCTTTACCGGCTGGACTGCGCTCTCCATGTTCATCAGTTACATCTGTGGGGGCAAAAATATAATGACCAACGGTATCCGGATCTGGCTCAGGCGCTGCAACCGCACCCTGGAAATGATGCGCTATTTCTTTGGCCGCTTTTTCTTCAATATAAATTAAATGATCTTCACTTATACCCATCTCCAGTAATTTCTGCCGGAGCTTCGGACCGGGATCATCCAATGCATGTTTGGCAAGGTCTTCATCGGTACGGTAGAATTCTTTTCGTACACCGCTGGTATGATGGCCAAGCAGTGGTACCCTTGCATGCACCAAAAAAGGATGACGTTCCCGCCGCACTTCTTCCACCACATTTTTCATTACATCATAGCTCTGCAGAAAATCACTGCCGTCGATGCTGATGCGTTTTATTCCTTTGAAACCCTTTACCATTTCATTGGCATTGGTTGTTCTTGCTTCTTCCGATGTAACGCTGATGCCCCACCCGTTATCCTGTACCAGGTAAATAATGGGCAACTGGTGCAACGCAGCAAACTGAAATGCTTCACTTACTTCTCCTTCGGTAACCGATGCGTCGCCGAGTGAACAGATCACAACCGGCAGTTCTCCGTTTGAACTTTTTTTCAATTTACCTGACTGGATATTTTCTAAAAATTTTATGCCTTGTGCAATACCCGTGGTTGGGATGGCCTGCATACCCGTGGCACTGCTTTGATGAATGATGCCGGGTTTATCATCTCCCCGGTAATTGGGATGTGAATAATATTCACGGCCACCGGTAAATATGTCGTTGCCTTTTGCAAGCAGCTGCAACATGAGTTCATAGGGAGAAAACCCAAGACCAAGCAATAAACTTTCATCCCGGTAATACGGACTTACATAATCGCAGGGTAATAACTGGAAAGCGGTGGCTAATTGTATGGCCTCATGTCCGCGACTTGTTGAATGCACATATTTACATATTGGCCGGTTGTCTTCATAGGTAGTGGCCATGGCCCTTGCCTGGCACATCAACCGGTAAGCTCTTAATAAAATATCCGTGTTGTTCATTTAATACAGCAGCATCGGGGATGAAAAAATAAACCTGCCTGACGGTAGGCAGGGTCGCCAAAGGTATAAAATAAAAAATCGCTGATGGGTGAACCAGCGATATATAAATCAGTTAAAACCAGGTGAACTTATTTTACTTCTATATTCAGCAGGCATTGGTCGTCTATAAACCCTTCCAGTTGATCTCCCACCACGGCTTCGCCAACACCCGCCGGTGTACCGGTAAAGATGAGGTCGCCGATGTTTAAAGAGAAATAATTGGAAATATTCTCAATGATCTTTTCAAAACTGAAGATCATCTGCGAAGAGTTTGCCTTCTGCACCAGTTCCTTATTTTTTAATAACGAAAAGTTAATGCTCTTGCGGTTGAAGTCGGGTGTGAGCTCAATGAATTTTCCCAGCACGGCAGAGTTATCAAATGCCTTTGCTTTTTCCCAGGGCAGGCCTTTCTTTTTCAGTTCATCCTGTATGTCACGGGCCGTAAAATCGATCCCCACGGTTACCGCATCGTAATAGTTAGGTGCATGTTTTTCCTGGATGTATTTACCGTTCTTGCAAACACGTAAAACAATTTCGCACTCATAATGCAGTTCGTTGGTGAATTCGGGATAATAAAAGGGAGTATGACTTTGCAACAAGGCACTTTTCGGCTTCATAAATAAAACCGGCTCATCGGGGATCTCGTTACCAAGCTCTTTAACATGATCCGTATAGTTACGGCCTACACAAATAATCTTCATTACACGCTTTTTTTAAGGTATTGCGGTTCAAGCACGAATATAGACAAATAGGATAAAAAAAACAATTATGTGAAACAATCCGGAGAAACCTATGGTTTTATGGACATATTATTATATAATGTCATTGCCTGCCCGATTCCTGCAGTCACAAAACATTCTATAGCCTCAACAGTAGTCTCAATTTTCAGTCTTACCTGTGGCTCCTCCTCTTTTCGCCATTTGCCCAGTACAAAGTCGGCCTGCATCCCTTTTGGGTACTGGTTGCCAATACCGAACCTGAGTTTGGGGTAAACATCTGTGCCCAATATATTTTGAATATCCTTTAATCCATTATGTCCCCCGGCACTTCCCGAAGGGCGAAGCCGGATCCTATCCAACGGCAAGGCAATATCATCCACAACAGTGAGCGTATTTTCCAACGGCACTTTTATTTTGTCCATCCAGTACTTAAAAGCCCGGCCACTAAGATTCATATAGGTAGTGGGACAAATGCAGACTATATTCTTCCCTTTAAATTTCACTTCGGCCATATAAGCCAGCCTGTCTACGGCAAAACTGCCCTTGTGTTTCATCACAAATACATTCAATACATCAAAGCCAATATTGTGACGGGTATTTGCATACTCGGATCCGATATTACCCAGGCCAACAAGGAGAAATTTAGACATATGGTGAAATTGGTCAATCGTCCTTGGTCATACGTCATTGGAAACCACACTTATTTGTAAGTTCTTTCAATGACTAATGATAACTCGTTAAAGCAACTGGTTTGCTTATTTTTTTCAATGACTAATGACCTGGTTTAATTTAGTGTATTCAGCATCTGTTGCAGATCTGCTTCTGTTTTAACCAACACATCCCTTGCTTTGCTGCCCTGGTTGCCGCCAACTATTCCTGCTGCTTCCAGTTGATCCATCAAACGGCCGGCCCGGTTATAACCAAGTTTCATGCGGCGTTGTAATAAAGAAGTACTTCCTACCTGGCTGGCAACAATAAGCCGGGCTGCGTCTTCAAACAAAGGATCTTTATCACCGAGATCAAAGTCCTTACCCTCCATTTCTTTTTCATCAATGTATTCGGGTAATAAGAATGCCTGCGGATAACCACGTTGCTGACCGATGAAGTCAACGATCTTATCCACTTCGGGTGTATCAACAAATGCACATTGCAAACGGACAATATCGCCATTGTAGCTGATGAGCATATCTCCCTTACCAATCAATTGCTCGGCGCCACCCGTATCTAAAATGGTTCGACTGTCTATTTTACTGCTCACTTTAAATGCAATACGTGCCGGGAAGTTTGCTTTAATGGTACCGGTAATGATATTCACCGAAGGCCGTTGCGTGGCAATGATTAGGTGAATACCAACCGCTCTTGCCAACTGCGCCAACCGGGCGATGGGCATCTCCACTTCCTTACCAGCCGTCATGATCAGGTCGGCGAACTCATCCACCACCAGCACAATGAATGGTAAGTACTGATGTCCTTTCTCGGGGTTTAATTTGCGGGCAACAAATTTTTCATTGTATTCCCTGATGTTGCGGCAACCGGCTTCTTTCAACAGGTCGTAGCGGTTGTCCATTTCAATGCAAAGCGCATTGAGGGTATGCACCACTTTTTTTGTATCCGTGATGATGGCATCTTCCTCGCCGGGTAGTTTTGCCAAAAAGTGATTTTCAATGGTCTTGTAAATACTCAGCTCCACTTTCTTCGGATCAACCAGTACAAACTTCAGTTGCGAAGGATGTTTTTTGTACAGCAGTGAAACAAGAATGGCATTCAACCCAACCGATTTACCCTGGCCGGTGGCACCTGCCATCAGCAGGTGCGGCATGGTAGTAAGATCAACAATGAAATTTTCATTGTCAATTTTTTTACCGATGGCAATGGGAAGAGAGAAATTATTTTTCTGGAATTTTTCGGAAGATAACAAGGTCTTCATGCTCACCACCGTCTTCTTTGCATTCGGCACTTCAATACCGATGGTTCCCTTACCGGGTATGGGCGCAATGATGCGGATGCCCAGGGCAGCAAGACTTAAGGCAATATCATCTTCCAGGTTTTTGATACGGGAGATGCGAACACCTGCCGCCGGAATAATTTCATACAACGTAACCGTTGGACCAACCGTGGCATAGATCTTCTGTATCTGTATGTCGTAGTTCTTAAGCGTATTGATGATCTGGTTCTTATTATTCTCCAGTTCATTGGCATCCTGCACAATTTTATCGCTGCCGTGATTTTCCAGCAGGTCAAGTACCGGGTATTTGTAATCCCGCAGGTCAAGCACCGGGTCATATGGTTTGGATGCGGCAACTTTTGCTGCTGTTGTTGCAACTGTTTCCTCTGCAACTTTTTCCGGCACTGTTTTAATTTCAAGCGGAAGATCACTTACTGCACTCACCGGTTTAAAAGGGATGTCGGGTTCTTTGATAACGGGTTCTTCTTTTACAACCGGGGTTATGATCTCCGCCTCTTCCCTCTCTACCACATTCAATCCATGATCCATTGGTTTTTCTTCAACAACCGGAACATCCAGCATGGCGCCATTGCCCTTCAAAGAATTACCGGTTGCCGGTACGGGTTCTTCCGTTCCTTTCCATTCTACTTTTTCAGAAATGATTTCTGTAACCGGTTCCGCATTTTCGTCCGGGTTACCTGCAGCATTTTTAGAAGGCAGCTTAAACACGGGATTGAACCGCCAGATGACATACGAAAGCACGGCCACGGATAAAACGGCAATGGTGCCGATCTTCCCGATCACCTGGTACATCCAGTCTCTCATCATATCGCCGGCAGCTCCGCCATAAGGAAATATCTTACCCTGGAAGATCACAGAAGCAGCCACACTTATAACCGGTAATCCTATGATGAGGTATTTGATATTACGGGGGATGGAAAAAACCTTTTTGCCAAAGAACAGGTTTATACCGATCACAAAAAATGTACTGCAGATGAGGAAGGAAGCAATACCAAAACCATGGCGAACAAATATCTCTGAAATGAAAGCACCGAATGTGCCGAGCAGGTTCTGCACTTTGATGTCGTTGGCAAGCAGCATGCGGTAGCTGAACTTGTCCTGGTCATCGCCCCAGGTAAATAAATAAGACGTAAAAGCAATGAAGAAAAGAAAAGCAAAAAGCAGCAGGATACTGCCGGCTATCTTATGCGTACGTTCGTCCTTAAGTAATTGTTTTACCTCTACCGTTTCTTCCTTTTCCTGTTTCAACTGCTCAGGGTCGGCCGGTTTTGTCTTGGAGGATTTAAGTTTATTCGCCATCGGCCACAAAGATATAGAAAACCCCTGCTTCAAACATGGTGAAAAACCAACTGAACCACATAGGACATAGAAACATAGAAATACACACATAGAATTTTACCCGAAGCTTTTGCTGAACAGGCGCTAAAAACCTATGTTCCCTATGTTCTATGTGGTTCAAATGAATGCATTAGCCCCTGGGGCATTTTCGTTATCATTGAATTTATGTAGGTTTGGCAAAACAACCGGCTGTTGAAACATCTAACCACCCTGCTTATTTTCTGCTTTTCAGTTATTTGCTGCAAGGCACAAACTGCACAGGACTCTGCCTCCTTTGATATTTCATCTGTTTCCGGCGACAGTGTATTGCTTTCAGAATCCTGGCTGTTCATCGACAGCAGTTCATCCCTTTCCATAGCGCAGGTGAACCAGAAAGATTTTTTCCCGCTGAAAAGTTTCAAGAAAAGAAGGAAGATCCCGGCGGGCATGATACCCTATACCTTTTTTATCCGGATACGGGTGTGCAATAATTCAGCAATACAACGATCGGCATACATTTACCCGGGTTCCTATTTTAAGGAGATAGAAATGTACAAGACCAACCACCCGGACCTGAAGCCCGAAGACGGTGGTACCATCAGTGGGTGCCAAAAACTCACCCTTGCTCCCGGCGAACAATGTTATGTGCTGCTTCGCCTGCAGCCTTCAAAGAATGATTTCAACGGGATGAACCCCCGGCTGATCAGCGATAATTTTATAGCCGATTTCATATCTTATTCCGTTGCATACAAAAGCGATATACAGATATTCGGTACGGTGCTGAGCGGGGTTGTTCTGATGATGATCCTGTTCATGCTGGCCAACTTTATCCTTGGCCCCAAACCCGAATTTTTTTACAACGCACTTTATTCGCTGTGCATGTTCTTCCTGATATTTTTCAACTCATACCTTATGCGGAAGACCACGGTATTTGCAAACTTCTATTTCAGTTACCTTGATTTTTTCCTGCTGGTGAGCGGCGTTATTTTTTACATAAGCTTCACCCGAAAATTCATCAATACAAAAGAGAATTACCCGACCACAGATAAGGTATTGCGCTACGGAGAATATTTTGTTCTGTTCCTGCTGGGCATTTATACATACCTGCATTTTTTTACCGGCACATACCTGCCTCAGTTCTACCTGGAGAACATCATGAAAGTGCTGATACTTGCAATCGGCGTGTTCTTCATTTATTTTGCGGCAAAACAAAAAGACCCGTTACTTAATTACCTGGCTGCGGGCAATGCCATGCTGGTATTGTTCTCAACCATTTCACTGGTGATCCTTTTATTTAATGTGCGGAACACCTCTCTTTTTACCAATGCCCTGTTCTATTATTACATGGGTATCATTTTTGAACTCTTCCTCTTCCTGCTGGGTCTTACTTATAAGAACAGGCGTGAACTGATCCGCAGCATCAAGGAACAGGAAGCGCTGAAACTGGAAGCAGAGAAAAAAGAATTTGAGACCCAACTCGCCGTCATCAAAGCACAGCAGGAAGAAAGGAACCGCATCAGTGCCGACATGCATGATGACCTGGGCGCCGGCATGACCACCATCCGGCTTTACAGCGAACTGGCCAAAAGCAAACTAAGTGACAATTCCATTCCGGAGATCGATAAGATATCTTCTTCTGCCAACGAGCTGCTGAACAAGATGAATGCCATCATCTGGAGCATGAGCAGCAGCAACGATTCCCTCGGCAATATGATCGCTTACATACGAAGCTATGCACTGGAATATTTTGAAGACAGCGGTGTAAACTGCCGCATCAATATCCCCGATAACCTGCCGAATATTGAAGTGATCGGCGAGATACGGAGAAATGTTTTCTTAGTGGTGAAAGAAGCGTTGAATAATATTCTCAAACATTCCAAAGCCACAGAAGTACAGATAACATTGGCAAGAGAGGCAGATGAACTCTGTCTTTATATCCAGGATAACGGCATAGGCATTGACATGGATGCTTTGCGGCAGTTTGGCAACGGGTTAAAGAACATGAAAAAAAGAATGGCGGATGTAGATATTGAGTTCCGTATTGAAAATAAGAACGGAACCCTGGTTACACTCCGAAGAAAAGTTGTGCAGTTTTAATTCTTCCTGGAAACGGCAATAAATAACAGGATCCATCCAGCAATAAAAGCAGCGCCACCTAAAGGAGTAATGGCACCAACCCAGTTAAATGGCAGATCATTATGTTTTACGTAGCATAATAAATATAACGAACCGGAGAACAAGAACATCCCCCCGATAAAAAGATAACCAGCCCACTTCATGAATTTCCCCGGGAATTCCTTGTACAATATTGCCACCGCAAGCAATGCAAACACATGATAGAACTGGTAGCGTACCGCCGTTTCAAAAACCTGCAGGAGATCTGCTTCTAAAATTTTCTTTAGTCCGTGGGCTCCAAAAGCACCCAATGCCACTGCCAATGCCCCGGTAATGGCTGCTGTTCGTAAAAATGCTTTGTGCATATGATCGAATTAAAAATTAAGAATTAAGAATGATGAAAGACTGTTATCGTTCAATTCCCCGGATGGTAAGATAATTTTTGCCTGCCGGTAAAACGGTTCCCGTTCTTTTAACTTCTGTTCAATAAAAGAGAGCAGTTCAGATCCGGCCAGGTTCTTAAGCAGGGGGCGCTTGTCTTTTTCTTCCCCTACCCGGTTGTAAAGAAATTCCGGGCCGGCAGAAAGGTAAAGGGTTGTTCCGTGTTCATTCATCCATTTCATATTGTCGTTAAAACAAGGGGCACCTCCGCCACAAGACATAATGAATGGCCCATCACCCGGAAAATTTTTTAAGCAATCAGTTTCAACCTGTCTGAAATATTCTTCGCCGTTTTGTTCAAAAAGCTGCACAATGGTTTTATTCTCCCTTTCTTCTACCAGTTTATCCAGGTCGATGAACGGCAATGCATACTTTGCTGCCCACCGGCTGCCCCAGTAGGTCTTTCCACTTCCCATAAAACCGATCAAAAAAATCTTGCCCCCCGGCCCCCTAAAGGGGGAATTGTCAAAAGAGTTCATAATTATCCTGGAATGCTTTCATGCAAAGAAAGTCAATTATAGTAAACCACAAGACGAACAAGAAGTGAATTTAAATTCCCCTTCAGGGGTTAGGGTCAGTGTTAATTCTTCTTTTTGAAGTCGCCCCGTTTCCATGCCTTTACAAATTCGGCCCAGGCAAATGGATTGAAAATATTCTGCGGAGGTGCCTGTCCGTAATAATATGATTTGCTGGCTTGCTGCCGCAGGTATTGGCTGGTGGCTTCCCGCCCATCGGTAGGCATATTGGCAGCCAGTATCCTTCGGGTGGCTTCGTTATTGTTTTTACGGGCAATGGTTATATAATCATCCGGGATATTGGCATTCACAAAATCCCGTTCAAACTGTGCACGGCTGGGCCGGGCTTTAATGATGGTAGCGGCCAGGTAAACCGTATCGGTAACCATCAACTGGATAACGCTGTGCTGGTTGCCTTCTAAATTTGCCGGAATGTTTATGCTCTTTGATTTGTACCCGATGCTGCTGAATTCAATTGCATCACCCTTCACCACCACAATGCTGAATACGCCTTTACTATTCGTAACAGTACCCCGGCCCTGCCCCTTCACCACCACACTCACCGATTCAAGGCCTTTCAGGCTGTCGGCGGTCATCACAATACCATATAACTGAACAACGGAATCTTTGAAGGTTTCAAACTGTGCTTTGGCAGCAGCAGGAAGGAATAAAGCAGCAGTAAAAATGTATGGTATAAGTTTCTTCATCAAACAAAATCAGGTTGACATATCGGCGATTCACCAAAAATACCAACATTCCTTAATTAATAAACAAAGTAAGCCCTTATGTGGTTAATTTTGCAGCCACAAAAGGTTTTTTAACAAATAATTGAACGATGACAAACGAGGATATTTTAAAGGCACTCAGCAATGTGCAGGAACCCGACCTTGGCAAAGACCTGGTTACGCTGAACATGGTAAAAGACATTGCCATTGATGGAAATAATGTTTCATTTACGGTGGTGCTTACCACACCTGCCTGCCCGCTGAAGGATATGATCATGAATGCATGCATCAATGCCGTAAAATTATTGGTGAATAAGGAAGCCGTTGTTAAAGTGAACTTTACCAGTAACACAAGCAGCAACCGCCAGGATGGTAAGACAATTTTAAAAGGCGTAAAAAATATCATTGCCGTAGTAAGTGGAAAAGGCGGCGTTGGAAAAAGCACCATCTCGGCAAACCTTGCATTGGCACTTGCACAAGGCGGCGCAAAGGTTGGATTGATGGACGCCGATATTTATGGTCCCAGCCAGCACATCATGTTTGGCGTACGGGGCGAAAGGCCGATGATGAAAGATGATGGCGATAAAGGATTGATTGTACCGATTGAAAAATTCGGCATCAAGATGATGAGCATTGGTTTGCTCATTGATGAAAAACAGGCCGTGGTTTGGCGTGGCCCGATGGTAAGTACCGCTATCCGCCAGTTTGTAAGCGATGTAGATTGGGGCGAACTGGATTATTTAGTAATTGATATGCCGCCCGGCACAGGTGATATTCATCTGACCATTGTACAAACCGTACCGGTAACCGGCGTGATCGTTGTTACCACACCACAAACCGTTGCACTGGCGGATGCTAAAAAAGGGATCGCCATGTTTGGACAGGCACAATTGAAAGTACCGGTGATCGGCCTGGTAGAGAACATGAGTTTCTTTACACCCGCCGAATTGCCCGGCAATAAATATTACATCTTCGGAAAGGACGGCGGTAAAAATCTTGCGGAAGAATTTGATATCCCCTTCCTCGGACAAATACCCATTGTGCAAAGCATACGGGAAGGCGGAGACCTCGGTGTGCCTGCCATGGTGGGTGATGATGCCATTACCCAAAAAGCTTTCATGGATTTTGCAGCCAATGCCGTACGGGGAATTGCCATGCGCAATGCAAACCTGGCACCAACCCAGATAGTTAAAGTCGTTGCATAAAAAAGAGATAGAAAATATGAAGTAAGAAGTCGGAAATAAGAAGCTGAAGAATCCGACATCTGACTTCCGTTATCATTTCTTATTTTCGCAACATGCTCCCATTATCACAGCAGGAATTAATAAACATCGCAGATGAATTCGACACACCACTGTATGTTTATCATGCTGAACACATAACTGCTCAATACAAAAGGCTTACCGATGCTTTTGCAGAAACCGATACAAAATTCTTTTATGCCTGCAAGGCATTAACCAATGTCCAGGTTTTAAAACACATCAAAAGCATTGGTTGCAGTGTTGATTGCAGTTCCGTTAATGAAGTAAGGCTTGCATTGCTTGCCGGCTTTGAACCAAAAAATATCCTTTATACCAGCAATGGCATTGATTTTTCTGAAATTGAAGAAGCACAAAGTTTAGGGGTTCATATTAATATTGACAGCCTGAGTAACCTGGAAAAGTTTGGTAAAAAATTCGGCCACAGTTACCCGGTGGGAATACGGCTCCGGCCAAACATCATGGGCGGGGGCAACCTGAAAGTTTCTACCGGTCACGACAAAAGTAAATTCGGCATACCCGTAGATCAACTGGACAAGATACTTTCACTTGTATCCACTCACAACCTGTACATTCAGAACCTGCACATACATACCGGCAGCGATATAAAAGACGTGGATACATTTATAAAGGGAATTGCAATATTATTCGACATCATTCCTTCTTTCCAGGAACTGGATTCGATTGACCTGGGTGGTGGTTTTAAAGTACCTTATAAAGAAGGAGATTCAGAAACAGATATTCCCCTGCTGGCAAAAAAAGTAAAGGAAGCATTTGATGATCATCCCAATCCCAATGGCCGGCATTTGCAGGTTTGGTTTGAACCGGGTAAGTTCCTGGTAAGCGCTGCCGGTTACCTCATCACCTCGGTGAATGTTATCAAAGAAACCTCTGCAACAACTTTTGCCGGTATCAACAGTGGCTTTAATCACCTGATACGCCCCATGTTTTACGAAGCTTACCATAAGATCGAAAACATCAGCAACCCAACCGGCCCGGAAAAAGAATATTCGGTAGTAGGAAATATTTGTGAGACCGATACCTTTGCCTGGGACCGCAAACTGAGTGAAGTACGTGAAGGTGATTATCTTGTTTTTAAAAATGCAGGTGCTTATGGTTTTGAAATGAGCAGTAACTTCAACTCGAGGTACAAACCTGCCGAAGTGCTCGTGAAAGATGGAAAAGCACAGCTCATCCGCCGCCGGGATGAATTTGAAGACCTGCTCAGGAACCAGGTTCTTTGATCTGTCTTTTCATAACCAATATAACTTATTGCCAGCCCCATCGGGGCGACATTTTGGTAGAAAATGAATTTATCATTTTTCAAAGCTCCGCAGGAGCGACATTTTAAAATATCGCTCCTACGGAGCTGAAGCCAGATCATTGAGGTAATTTTACCAAAATGCCGGTCCGATGGACCTTATAAAAACAGGAAGCAGTTCATTACTTTATAGCATGCTAAAAAAAGCAATCATATTATTTCTGCTGATCTTACCGTCAGCTGTATTTGCCCAGTTCCCCGACTGCTCCAGATTCAAGGAAGGCAAATTCAGGGTAGCCGATACAGAGGCCGGCGTAATAACCATTGCCGAAAGAAAAGGCATGTACCAAACCGAATCCAGCGAATCACTAAAACTGATGCTGCGGTTTCGCATAAGCTGGCAGGACAACTGTTCGTTCACACTCAGGCTGGATAAGGTTTTACGCAACGAAAACAAGATCGACATCCCATCCGGCATGGAAGTACGGGTAAAGATCCTGGAAACCGCCGCAAACTCATACACCCAGGAAATATCGTCTTCCTTAACCAACCATCCGTATAAGGTCCAGGCAACAAAGATCAATTGATCTTGTACTTCCGAAAAATCTCAAAAAACAAGTTGCTTTAAACACTTTCCCGACAATTTGTATTCTAACCTTAGTAGAGAATAACATTCATCGTACACCAACCTTATTACCTTATTCTCACCAAAATGAAAATAGAATACAACAATCTATACACCCACTACATCGTCACCACCCTGCATCGCCAGCCTCTTATTCTGGAAAAGCACAGGAAAAGGATAGAAAAATACATTACCGGTATTGTAAATAATAATGGCTGCCGGCTATATGCCATATATGCAAATCCCGAGCATGTTCATTTCCTTGTTTCCCGTTCGCCGGCAATATCTGAAGAAGAACTGGCCACGCTAGTTGCTGAGAGTTCCCGGAAGTTCATCAATCAAAATAAACTTTGTTCAAGCCCTTTTGCCTGGCAGGAATCCGCAGTTGCTTTCTCTGTCTCAAAATCAGGCGTAGACAAGGTTTGTAAGTACATTTTAAACCAGCCAGAACATCACCGGAAGGTAAGCTTTACCGAAGAATATGAACACTTCCTGAAGTTTTACCAAAAGACACTGCAGCCGTTCGGGAAAAAGGAGTTTAAATAAGGTAATAAGGTTGGTTTTATTTTAGAACGCTATCTCTACTAAGGTTAAAAGGTCATATAACTTTCAGGTTTCCGGGATTACCCGTTTCAAAAAGCCGGAATGGGCATTTTTTTGATTTACAAATCTTTTAACTAAAAGAGATTTCTCCACCTATTGTGGAAATCAAATTTTATCTCAACATTTACACAGCAAATAAAAAATGCCGATATTGGTGATTCCACCATTGTCAACCCAACTTCAACAAACAATTTCAAATTTATGGAACACGACCGTGAACCCCGGAACAAAAAGTTCGGAGCAACTTTTTTACGGGCCCTGTTACTTGTAACAGCAGGTTTTTCATTTTTTTCCTGTAACAAAAAGATCAAATGGATCGAAGTAGATCCGGCCTTCAGCAGTTACATCGATGCCTACACAACCGGCACCATTTCCAAAACATCCACCGTGCGTATCAAACTGGCAACCGATGCCAATACCACGCATGCCGTTGGTGAGGAAGTGAAAGAATCGCTGTTCAGCTTCACCCCGTCTGTAAAAGGAAAAGCATTCTGGCTCGATGCAAGGACCATCGAATTCAAACCGGAAAGCTGGTTGAAACCCGACGAGATGTATGAAGTAAGTTTCAAACTGGGTAAGGTAACCAAAGTGCCCGGCAAGTATTCCGATTTCCGATTCAGCATGAAAACGGTAAAGCCTTCCTTTAAAATTTCCGATGATGGCTTGCGAAGTGCCGGCGTAAAAAATAAAATGAGTTTCAGCGGCGAACTGGAAACGGCCGATGTGGAAGATGGGAAGCAGGTGGAAAAATTATTGACCGTCTCTCAAAACAATGCCGCACTAAAAATAAACTGGCAACATAACGACGCTGCAAAATCACATCGCTATACAATAGAGAATATCGACCGCCTCAAATCAGTCAGCAATATTGATCTGAAATGGGACGGCAAACCCATGAACATAGATGTAAAGGGCGACCGCTCTGTAGCAGTTCCTGCAACGGGAGATTTTAAAGTACTTGATGTGGTGGCCATGAATGAGGCGCAACAATATGCATCCATTCAGTTCAGCGACCTCATCGCGGTGGGACAGGAACTGGAAGGCCTGATCACCATCAGCGGACAATCAGACATATCTTATACCATCAGCGGCAGTGAGGTAAAGGTTTTTGGCACCGGGAAACTGGACGGCAATTTTACCGTTAACATAAATGCCGGAATTAAAAATACCTGGGGCGATGTGCTTGATAAAGGATTTGCATCGAACATTAATTTCGAAAATAAACTTCCTTCTGTAAAAATTCATGGCAAGGGAAATATCCTGCCCAACAGCGGAAGGCTTGTATTGCCGTTTGAATCGATCAACTTAAATGCCGTTGATATCAGCATCATCAAAATTTTTGAAAGCAACGTTCCGCAATTCCTGCAGGAAAATACATTGGGTGGCGATAATGAACTGCGCAGAGTTGGTAAACCCATCGTTCAAAAAACATTGCGGCTGGATGATGACAAAACACTGGACCTGCACAAGAAACAACACTTCTCTTTAGATATTGATAAATTCCTGAAAACAGAACAGGGGGCTATTTACAAAGTGACCATCGGTTTCCGGCCCGAGTATTCTTTGTATCTCTCTACCGATACCGCCAGTAAAGCAGGTGAAGAGGAAGAAGAATCTTACAGGGATTACGATAATAATTCAGGCAATGGCGTGGATGATGACGATGCTTTCTGGAGCAGGTACGATACGTATTACCCGTTTGGCTACAGTTGGGACCGCAGGGATGACCCCAGCAGCAAATCGTATTACAACAAAGACCGTTGGGCAACACGAAATATTCTTGCCAGCAATATCGGCCTTACTGCAAAGCGGGGCAGCAACAACAGCATGATGGTTGCGGTGAGTAACATCCTCACAACCGAACCAATGAGTGGTGTGGAACTGGAAGTAAGGGATTACCAGCAAACGATCATCAGCACCACAAAAAGCAGCAACGATGGTTTTGCAACGATCGACCTGAAACGGAAACCATTTTTATTAATTGCACGAAAAGGAAATGAACGGGGTTATTTAAAACTGGATGACGGAAGCTCTCTCCCACTCAGCCGCTTTGACGTGAGCGGTGAAGAAGTGAAGAACGGCATCAAAGGTTTCATCTTTGGCGAACGGGGTGTATGGCGCCCCGGCGATACCATGTACCTGAACTTTATTGTAGAAGACAAAGAAGGAAAATTGCCGAAAGACCACCCGGTTGAATTTAGTTTGTTCACGCCGCAGGGACAGTTATTCAAACACACGGTGCAGAGCGATGCAGAAGACGGATTCTATATTTTTAAAACAAGTACCGATGCATCCTCCCCCACCGGGAACTGGACGGCAAAAATAAAAGTGGGCGGCGCCAGTTTTGAAAAAAATATAAAAGTAGAAACGGTGATGCCAAACAGGCTAAAGATAAATCTCGACTTTGGCAAAGATGCCGTTCTGGGTAAAGGAAACAGCACAGCCGGAACCATCAATGCCAAATGGCTCTTTGGTGCTGTAGGTAAAAATTTAAAAGCAAAGATCGATGCATCGCTATATTCAAGAGGAACCAGCTTTGCAAAATTTGCCGGTTTTGATTTTGATAATCCAACATCCAATTATTCCACACAAAGCAAAACCATTTTTGATGGCACCCTGGATGCAGAAGGCAATGCCGCATTGAAAACAGATTTTGAAATTGATGAAACAGCACCCGGCATGTTGAGTGCAAACATGGTAGTAAAGGTTTTTGAACCTGGCGGAAGTTTCAGCATTGATAATGTAAGCCTGCCTTACAGCCCGTATGAAAGTTATGTGGGCATGAAATTACCCGATGGTGAAAAGCCGTTTGACTTTTTACTGGCCGGTAAGAATCATACCATGCAGATCGTGAATGTTGACAGCAGGGGAAATCTGATCACCGGCAGCAATGAGGTGGAAGTTCAGTTCTACCGGATCCAGTGGCGCTGGTGGTGGGATGATAACGGCGATAACCTCAGCAATTTCACACAGGATGAATACAACAAACTGCTGAAAACAGAAACCGTTAAACTGAACAACGGCCGGGGCCAATGGACATTCGGCACATCAGAAAATGAATGGGGCCGTTACCTGGTCTTGGTAAAGGACAAGAAAAGCGGCCATACCACCGGTTCTGCTTTTTACATTGATGAACCCGGCTGGCAAAGCAGGGAAGGCAATGATGACCAGACCGCCGCTTCTATGTTGTCATTCACTTCCAGCAAAGAAAAATACAATGTGGGTGATGATATTTCCCTGACCATTCCAAGTAGTAAAGGTGGCCGTGTGTTGGTAAGCCTGGAGAACGGAAGCAAGGTTTTAAAATCTTTCTGGCAGGAAACATCGCAGGGACAAACACAGGTAAAGTTCAAAGCCGAAGCAGGCATGGCGCCGAATATTTATGCAACAGTAAGTTTATTGCAGCCGCATTCGCAAACCATCAACGACCTGCCCATCCGCATGTATGGTTCCATTCCCATTTTTGTAGAAGATAAAAATACTTTACTCCAGCCCGTATTAAATATTGCAAACAGCATAAGGCCGGAGCAGAATGTGTCGTTCAGTGTGAGCGAAAAGAGTGGAAAAGAAATGACCTATGTGGTAGCCATCGTTGATGAAGGGCTGCTTGATCTTACAAGGTTTAAAACGCCGAATCCGCACGATGCCTTTTATGCAAGGGAAGCATTGGGCGTAAAAAGTTTCGACCTGTTTGATTATGTGATCGGTGCCTGGGGCGGTGACCTGGAAAGGATATTGACCATTGGTGGTGACAATGAAGCCGGGGGCGGAAAACAGAAAACCGCCAACCGTTTTAAACCGGTGGTAAAATTCCTGGGGCCATTCCACCTGAATAAAAATCAATCGCAAAAACAATCCTTTACCCTGCCTTCCTACATTGGTTCGGTAAGAGCGATGGTCATTGCGGCACACAGCGGCAGTTATGGTGCAACAGAAAAAGCAGTTGCAGTTAAAAAGCCATTGATGATGCTGGCAACCATGCCGAGGGTTCTTGGTCCGGGAGAAACAATAAAGCTTCCCGTCACCGTTTTTGCGATGGAGAATAATATCAAGAAGGTGAATATTTCTTTGCAATCAAATCCATTCCTTGAAGTGGTTGGCGGCAATGCACAGTCAATTAATTTTTCACAGATCGGTGAACAGATGGTTTATTTTGATGTAAGGGTGAAACCAAATGTTGGCATTGGAAAAGTAAAACTGATCGCAAGTTCGGGTACTGAAAAAGCTGACTATGAAGTGGAACTGGATATCCGCAATCCCAATCCGCCGGTAACAAGTGTGAGTGAAATTACATTGGCTCCCGGTCAGCAATGGAAAACAACCGCGGCTCCCATCGGTGTGGCAGCAACAAGCACGGCCATGGTGGAAATTTCCAGCGTGCCGCCGATGAACCTGCAAAAACGGCTGAGTTATTTAATTGAATATCCGCACGGTTGTATTGAACAAACAACATCAGCAGTTTTTCCACAGTTGGTATTGAATCAACTCACCGACCTGGATGATTATAAAAAAGCACAGGTGAGTAAAAATGTAAAAGCAGGCATTTCTAAGTTGCAGAATTTTCAACGCCCCGATGGCGGCTTCAGTTATTGGCCCGGTGGTTACGAAAGCGATGAATGGGGCAGCAACTATGCCGGCCATTTTTTAGTGGAAGCACAAAACAATGGTTACCTGGTGAGTGATTATATGTTGCAGCAATGGAAAAATTACCAGCGTGGCAAAGCGAACAGCTGGGTAGCATCCACTACCAATTTTTATGGCGGTGATCTTACACAGTCCTATCGCCTGTATACATTGGCATTGGCAAAAGTACCCGAGCTTGGCGCCATGAACCGGTTGAAAGAATTCAAATACCTATCTCCGGAAGCAAAATGGCGACTGGCTGCAGCCTATTCATTAGCCGGGCAAGAGAATACGGCACTGGATCTTATCAGCGGTCTCGCAACATCTTTCCCGCAACGAACAAGCTGGGGTTATACCTATGGCTCCGATACAAGAGATGAGGCGATGGTATTGGAAACACTCACTTTGCTGAAAAGAAAAGCACAAGCCGAAGCATTGCTGAGAACCATTTGTGCTAAACTGTCGCAGGATTATTGGTACAGCACACAAACAACGGCCTACAGTTTAATTGCGATCGCAAAATACTGTGGTAAAAATCCAAGCGGCGCCAAGATCATTGCCAATGGAACGGTGGATGGAAAGGCGGTTGACATCAACTCATCTTCTTACATCAGGCAACTGCCCATCCTGTTCAAGAACGGCGGAAGCAATGTTGTCATCACAAACAAAGGAGGCAATACACTCTACGTTCGTTTGATAACGCAGGGCCAGCCATTGGCAGGTGACAGTTTGAAAGTGAATAACAATCCGTCTGTATTGAACATGAGTGTAAGCTATATATCGCAGGATGGAAAAGCGATCGACATCAACAAGCTTACGCAGGGCAGTGATTTTGTTGCCAAGGTTGTGATCACCAATCCCGGCAAACGAGGTTATTATTCCGAGATGGCTTTGTCGCAGATATTCCCCAGTGGCTGGGAGATCTTAAATGCACGAATGTTTGATGGTGAAGGCGCTTTCAAATCTTCTTCATCCAGCTACCAGGACATACGGGATGACCGGGTGTATACTTATTTCAACATCAAGGCAAATGAAACGGTTACTTATTACGTGCAGTTGAATGCATCTTACCTGGGACGTTTCTTTTTACCCGGCACATTCTGTGAAGCGATGTACGACAACAGCATTACCGCCGGTGTGAATGGCAAGTGGGTGGAGGTAGTGAATCAATAGCCCCCTCTATCTCCCCCAAAGGGGAGGGAAATGAACAAGAACAAATCGAAGATTTAAGTGATTTTGAAAAAGAAAAGATGCATCGAATTAAAAATTTACTCTCCTTCTCCCCCCTCCTTCGGAGGGGGATAGGGGGAGGCTGGATTGTGCTGACCGGCTTATTGATCTGGTTCTGGTTTTCACTTCCGCATAAATTGTTTCATGCACCAACAAGTTATGTAATAGAAGACAAGGATGGCAACCTGTTAAATGCAACCATCGCTGCCGACGGGCAATGGCGTTTTCCTTATAACAAAAACGTTCCGCAGAAATTCATCGACTGCATCACCACCTTTGAAGACAAACGTTTTTTCAAACATCCCGGTGTTGACCCGATGGCAATCGGCAGGGCCATCACAAAAAATATAAAGAATAAAGGCATTGTACAAGGCGGCAGCACCATCACCATGCAGGTGATAAGGCTTTCAAAAAAAGATGACAAACGAAGCATCTGGAATAAATTAAAAGAAAGCATTCTTGCGGTGCGGCTGGAAATGTCTTATTCCAAAAAAGAGATCCTGGCTTTGTATGCAAGCAATGCACCTTTTGGAAGCAACATCGTAGGACTGGATGCTGCATCCTGGCGTTATTACGGCCGAAGCGCTGATAAACTGAGCTGGGGCGAAATGGCTGCACTCGCTGTATTGCCCAATGCACCCGCACTCGTGCATCCCGGGAAGAACAGGGATGTGCTCTTGAAAAAAAGAAACCTGCTGCTTGATAATTTAATGCTGGCCGGAAAGATAGATAAGAAAGGGGCTGAGTTAGCCAAGCTGGAACCTTTGCCCAATGAACCGCTTCGGCTCCCGCAAAATGCGCCGCATCTTTTACAACGTTTTATAAAAGACAACCGGGCATGGAAGCAGGAAACAAAAATTAAAACAACACTGGATGGTGCCTTGCAGAAAAATGTATCAAGGATCATTCAGCAGCACCAATCAATTTTAAAGGGGAACGGGATCAATAATGCATGTGCAATAGTGCTTGATGTGGAAACAGGAAATGTTTTGTCGTATGTTGGCAATATCAGCGCTCCGTCAAACAAAGACATGGAAGCGGATGTGGATGTAATTGCAGCGCCACGCAGTCCGGGCAGTGCATTAAAACCAATTCTGTATGCATCCATGTTAAGCGATGGGTTGATCTTACCCAATTCCATCATTCCCGACATACCCACGCAGATTGGAAGTTACTCTCCAAAAAATTTCGACCTGACCTATGACGGTGCTGTACCTGCAAACAGGGCTTTATCAAGAAGTCTGAATGTGCCGGCAGTGAAAATGCTGCAGCAATATAAATACCAGCGCTTTTATGAAACACTCCAACAATGCGGCATCAGCACATTGAACCGTAGTGCCGATACATACGGATTGAGCCTGATCCTCGGTGGCTGTGAAGTAACGCCCTGGGATCTTGCAGGCGTTTATGCAAGCATGGCAAGAACATTAAATCACCAAACAAAAAATCATGGCAAGCTGGATCAAAATGATTTTCACACTCCGAATTATATCGCTGGCAAACAAACAACGAACAACGATCAACGATCAACGATCAACATTCCGCTCGACGCCACATCCATCTATTTCACCTTCCAGGCCATGCAGGAAGTAATGCGGCCGGGAGAAGAAGGCCTTTGGCAGATGTTCTCATCCTCCCAAAAGATTGCCTGGAAAACCGGAACCAGTTTTGGTTTTCGCGATGGATGGGCCATTGGTGTAACTCCTAAGAATGTAGTGGCCGTATGGGTTGGCAATACCGATGGAGAAGGAAGGCCGGGACTTATCGGCGTACAAACCGCAGCACCGATATTGTTTGACATTTTCCGGTTATTGCCAAATACAAACCTGCCTGCCGGACAGGGAGGATGGTTTGACAAACCGACATACAATTTTTCATTCGTACCCGTATGCCGGCAAAGTGGTTACAGAGCGAACATTGACTGTCCGGACGTGGATACCATGTTCATGCCGCCGAATGGAAGTAAAGTGACGCTTTGTCCTTACCACAAAATAATTCACTTAGATGCAACCGGGAACTACCGGGTGACAGAAGAATGTGAAAGTCCGGCAAACATGCTGCATAAAAGCTGGTTCATTCTTTCACCTGCCATGGAATTTTATTATAAGCAACGCAACATTGATTACAAACCCCTCCCACCCTTCAAACCCGGCTGTACGTTTGCCGAAACCGGGAAATTAATGGAGATCATCTATCCGCAACCCGAAGCAAAAATTTATGTACCCCTGGAGATAAACGGCGAAAGAGGGAAAACCGTTTTCACCGCAGCACACCGCAGGGCCGGGGCCAAAATTTTCTGGAGCCTCGATGATGAATTTATCGGTACCACGCAAAACTTTCACCAGATCGGTTTGAATCCTTCTCCCGGCAAACACATTATCACGCTGGTGGATGAAAATGGAGTGAGTGTAAGCAGGCAGTTTGAAATTTTAGAAAAACAATAAAAGGTTTTATTCTTGCTGAAGAATTGAACCACATAGAACATAGAAAACAATAGAAAAGCACGTAGGCTATGTGTCCTATGTTCTATGCGGTTCAAACCGGGATACTTTCACTTCTGCACATACTTTCTCAGGAATCAAATTTCTTCTTACATTTAAATATATTATTCAATTAAAAAATTCTTGCTATGCCCATACGTATGGAAGACGATCCGCAGGATCAACAGGACTTTGATGACAGTAAAACCTCGGGTGGAGGTGGTGGCGGAACCGGCGGCGGCGGTGGCGGATTAATGGCCTTGTTACCATTACTGCTCAGCCTGTTCAAAGGCGGTGGCGGCGGTAAAAAAATATTGCTGCTGCTGGTTGCAGGTGCTGCTGCTTATTTCTTCTTTTTCCGGAGCGGTTCTGGAGGCGGCGGAGGTGGTGGCGTGACTGATGTGGTTAAAAATCTTTTTTCGCAAAGCGGTTATAATTACAACGCCGATACATTTAAAAAAGCCAGAGTGTATGAAGGACTGGCAGATGACAATACAAAGAATCCCTTGCCCGAAAGTGTTTCGCTTTTACGTTTTGCGCCCGACCGGAGAAACCAGGGGCAACAGGGAAGTTGCGTGGCATGGAGCAGTGTGTATGCCGCAAGAACAATTGTTGAAGCAGCATCAACCGGGCAAAACGCAAATAACACGGCTTATAGCCCGGCCTTTGTTTACAATCAAATTGGTTTGGAAGGATGCCAGGGCGCTTATATTCAAAACGCCATGGAATTCATGACCAACAAAGGCGTGGTGGCGTACAATGATTTTCCCTACACCGACCAGGATTGCAGCAAGCTACCCAATAATACATTGATGAATGAAGCCACGCAGAACCGCATGCATGGTTTTACAAGATTGACGGATGGAGAAGGCACGCAGGGAATAAATATCCGTGCCATAAAAGAACACCTTGCAAAAGATGCACCGGTGGTAATTGGTATGATGGTGGGTGGAAGTTTTATGCAGGAGATGATGGGCAAAGAATTGTGGACACCCACTGAGCAGGACCGCAGCCAGATGGGATTTGGCGGGCATGCTATGTGTGTGATCGGCTATGACGACCGAAGAGTTGCGAAATATGCCAGCGGCGAATCATACACCGGCGCATTCCAGATCATGAACAGTTGGGGAACAGATTGGGGTAATAATGGCGTTGCCTGGGTTGGGTATGCCGACTTCAAAGAATTTGTACGGGAAGCCTATGGCATTGATCCCATGCCCAAGCGTGGCGCTGCCGTAAACGTTGCCCTTGAATGTGCCATTGGTTTGGTGAAGAATGCCGACAAGCAATACATCCCACTTCGGTTAAAGGCGGGCAATGTTTTTGAAACGGTGAACACCGTTGCAGCCGGAACCAAATTCAAAATGGAAATAAAAAATTCGGTTGAGTGCTATACATACATTTTCGGACAGGAAACAGATGGCAGCAGTTATACCCTGTTCCCTTATCCAAGCAAAGAAGATGCAACCAAAACTTCTTTCTCTCCTTATTGCGGCATCACCGGTTACCGGTTATTTCCAAGAGGTAAAAGTTTAGTACCGGATAATGTGGGCACCAAAGATGTGTTTGCGATCGTGGTAACAAAACAACCGCTCGATTGGTATGCAGTGAACAATGCCATAACAAAAAGCAGCGGAACGAATTATGCCGATAAGGTTGCCGCTGCCCTTAATCAAACCGGCGTTGCAAATGCTCGCTATGCAACCGGAACAGGCGGCACCATTAATTTTAAAGAAGACGGTACAACCCAAAATGCCGTGATCTGCCTGGTGGAAGTGAATAAGTAAAATAATTAAATGAAAAAAATACTGATCGCTGCGCTTTGTCTTGTAACAACACTCGGCTATGCTCAAACCACCGAAACTAAATTATATACGCCGGATGCAAATGCAGAAAAAGATATTGCGGGTGCTTTAAAACATGCAAACGCTGAACATAAATATGTGCTGCTGCTTGGCGGCGGCAACTGGTGCAGTTGGTGCATAGAGTTTGAACGGTTTTGCAAAGCCGATCCAAAAATTGATTCGGTATTGAAGGCAGGTTTTATCTCCTATCATTTGAACTTCAGTAAAGAGAACGAGAATAAGAAGGTGTTTGCCAAATATGGTTATGCCCAGCGTTTTGGTTTTCCAGTGTTCATCATCTTAAACGAAAAAGGAGAACGCATCCATACACAGAACAGTGAGTACCTGGAAGACGGAAAGAGAAGTTATGACCGGGGAAGGGTGCAGGCCTTCTTTGAAATGTGGAGTCCGCATGCACTGAACCCGAAAATGTACGGAGACGATTAATAAATCTGTCAATGGTCATTAAGTCATTGGTCATTCAAAGAATTTCTTAAACAGCTAGCCCCTGCTCAATGACAACTGACTTAATGACTAATGACTTAATACTAATGACCAATGATTTCCAACGCAGCCGCATTCCTAAAACTCATCAACAGCCCTGTCAAATTCCGGCTGTTCCTTCTTTCTAAATTGCCCAGCGCTTTTTTTTGCGGCGTGCGGGTACGTTATGCCGATGAAGAAAAATGCGTGGTTACGGTTCCGTACAAATGGTTAAGCCAGAACCCGTTTAAGAGTACCTACTTTGCCTGCCTGAGCATGGCTGCCGAAATGAGCACAGGTGTGCTGGCCATGGCACATATATATAAGCGTAATCCATCTGTGAGTATGCTGGTGCTGAAAGTGGAAGGAGGTTTTATTAAAAAAGCAGTTGGCCGGACAACCTTTACCTGCGAAGAAGGCACCCTCATCAAACAAAGTATTGAAGATGCCATTTCCAGCAAGGAAGGAAAAATGATCATTGCCAGGTCGTATGGCAGAAATGAAGCAGGTGAGGTTGTTGCTGAATTTGCCATCACCTGGAGTTTTAAGGTTAAATCAACCGCAGCCTCGTAGAGGCGGCATTTTGGTAAGATTAAAAAACTGGTTCTTAGAGCTCCGTAGGAGCGACATTATAAAATACCGCTGTTATTCGTTTATTCACTCTGCCTCTATTTGTGTAAATTGCATTCCCAAGTTCAATAGAGTTAATACTGTACAAGAGTGTCCTTCGTCTTTGCTCAGGATAAACTGCCTGTGAAGATGATCAGTGATCATAATGGCGGGCTCAAAAAAACATTATTAACGATGAACCATTAACCAGATAATTATGTCAAAAGAATCACGCAAGCAACAGGCACTGGAATATCATTCAAAAGGCAGGCCTGGAAAAATAGAAGTAATCCCTACCAAAGAAGCCAAAACACAAAGAGACCTTTCCCTTGCTTATTCACCCGGGGTTGCAGAACCCTGCTTAGAGATCGCCGCAAATCCCGAGGATGTTTATAAATACACCGCCAAAGGAAACCTGGTTGGCGTTATCAGCAATGGTACCGCGGTGCTTGGCCTTGGCAACATCGGCCCCGAAGCAGGTAAGCCGGTAATGGAAGGTAAGGGCGTATTGTTTAAAATATTTGCCGACATCGATGTATTCGACATCGAAATAAATGAAACAGACCCGGAAAAATTTGTGCAGATCGTTCAGGCACTCGAGCCAACATTTGGCGGCATCAATTTAGAAGACATAAAATCGCCCGAGTGTTTTTATATTGAACAGGAACTGAAGAAGCGCTGCAAGATCCCCATCATGCACGATGATCAGCATGGTACAGCAATCATAAGTGCTGCCGGTTTACTGAATGCACTGGAGATCCAGAAAAAGAAGATCGATAAGGTTCGCTTTGTGGTGAATGGCGCCGGAGCTGCTGCCATGGCCTGTATCAGGCTATATGAATCACTTGGCGCCAAACACAGCAACTTCATGGTGTTTGACCGCAAAGGCATTTTATACAAGGGCCGCCCCGACATAGAAGAACTGAAAGAAAAATTCTGCGTGGATGCAAAATACAAAGATTATGATCTTGTAAAAGCATTTAAGGATGCAGATGTTTTTATTGGCCTGAGTGCCGGCAATACCGTTACCCCTGAAATGGTAAAAGTTATGGCTAAGAACCCGATCGTATTTGCCATGGCCAACCCCGATCCGGAGATCGGCTATGAAGAAGCTGTGGAAACACGTAAAGACCTCATCATGGCAACGGGCCGAAGTGATTATCCCAACCAGGTTAATAATGTATTGGGATTCCCCTACATCTTCCGTGGTGCATTGGATGTTAGAGCCACACAGATCAATGAAGAAATGAAACTGGCTGCGGTAAAAGCACTGGCTGAACTTACCAAAGCTCCGGTGCCGGATATCGTAAATCTTGCTTACAATGAAAAGACCATCACGTTCGGACCAACGTATATCATTCCAAAACCATTAGACCCACGTTTACTATCTACCGTAGCCCCTGCTGTTGCAAAAGCTGCCATGGAAAGCGGTGTGGCCAAATACCCGATCCTGGATTGGGATAAATATGTGCAGGACCTTAACAGCCGACTGGGACTGGATAACCAGCTAAGCCGTGTGATCGGTACCAAGGCAAGAAAAGATCCGAAACGTATTGTGTTTGCCGATGCCGAAAATATCAAAATACTGAAAGTGGCCCAGATGGTAATGGAAGAAGGCGTTGCCTATCCCATCCTGTTGGGCAAGGAAGAAAAGATACTCAAGATCGCTGAAGAGAACGGTATCGACCTGGAAGGAATGCCCATCATCAATCCAAAAGATGATAAACATGAAGAGCAGCGTAAAAAATTCGGCGACCTGTTCTTTGATAAGAGACAGCGCAAGGGCGTGAACCGGTATGAAGCTTCTAAAGTGATGAAGGACCGTAATCATTTTGGTTGTATGCTGCTGGAACATGGCGAAGCCGATTGTATGATCAGCGGACTGAGCAGGAATTACCCGGATACCATCCGTCCTGCTTTACATGTCATCGGTACCGAACCGGGTGTTAAAAAAATTGCAGGCATGTACATCATGTTCACCAAGCGTGGGCCTTTGTTCCTTGCTGATACAACCGTGAACTTTAATCCCACTGCCGAAGAACTGGCGGAAATAACTTTATTGGTTGCAAAAGAAGTGAAGCTGTTCAATATCAAACCACGTATTGCCATGCTTTCTTATTCCAATTTCGGCAGCAGCAATTCGCCCGAAGCAAATCTTGTGCGCCATGCACGGGAACTGGTAAAGGCAAAAGACCCTTCACTCATCTGCGATGGTGAAGTACAGGGCATACTGGCTTTCAATAAAGAGATTTTAAAAGAGAATTATCCCTTTACAGAATTGCTGAATGGCGAAGTGAATACACTCATCTTTCCCAACCTGGCGGCGGGCAATATTGCCTATAACCTGTTGCAGGAAGTTGGCGGAACCGATTCCATTGGCCCCATCCTGCTTGGTTTGAATAAACCGGTGCATGTATTGCAGTTGGGCAGTTCCATACGTTCTATCTTCAACATGGTACTGATAGCCGTGGTAGATGCACAAACCAAATGCAAAGACAATACACAGGAAGCCGTAAAGAAAAGCAAATGGTGGAAGCGCCGTAAGTCGGTATCACATGATACATAGGCTACTGATACATTCACTTAATAATACAAACCACAGAATAATCTTACATTCGTACATCTAACACAAGCTATTATTCATGCTGCTTTTCAACCATTTTGGCCGCTACCTGCTGATGCTTAAGGGTATGTTTACAAGGCCGGAAAATATGCGCATGTATTGGAAAGAGCTCATGCACCAATGCGTGGAGATCGGTATTGGTTCATTAGGCATTGTTGTTATCATCTCTGTTTTTATGGGTGCGGTTAGTGCTGTTCAGACTTCTTACCAGCTGGTTAGTCCGCTCATACCTGCATCTACTATAGCACAGATCGTTCGGGATACCGTGATACTGGAATTTGCCCCTACGGTTGTTTGTATCGTATTGGCGGGTGTAGTGGGCAGTAAGATCGCCAGCGAACTCGGTAATATGAGGGTGAGCGAACAGATAGATGCATTGGAAATAATGGGCATCAATACAAAAGCATTCCTCATCATGCCAAAGATACTGGCCTGCCTGATCACCATTCCCCTACTGGTTATCTTATCGATGGGACTTGGTATCATTGGCGGCCGGTTAGCAGGCGTGGCAACGGGTATCCTTTCAACCGATACCTACGATGGGGGCCTGTTGCTGAACTTTGTACCATACAATGTTTTCTTTGCTTTGGTAAAAGCATATACATTCTCTTTTATAATTAGCACCATTCCTTCTTACTACGGTTATTATGTAAAAGGCGGTGCATTGGAGATAGGAAGAAGCAGTACAAAAAGTGTGGTGGTAAGTTGTGTGATGATATTGTTTGCAGATTATATACTGGCGGCATTGCTGCTGGACAAGTAAAGTTTTCTATGATCGAATTCAAAAACATAAAAAAATCCTTCGGTGATAAAGTGGTGCTGGATGACGTAAGCCATGTGATGGAAACAGGCAAGGCCAATCTCATCATCGGGCAGAGCGGCAGCGGCAAGACGGTTTTACAAAAATGCCTGGTGGGTTTGTTTGAACCGGATGGAGGCGAGATCATTTATGATGGTGTTAGTTTTACCGAGATGAATGTTGATCAGCGCAAAGAACTGCGCCAGCAGATCGGCATGCTTTTCCAGGGTTCGGCATTATTCGACAGTATGACCGTGCAGGAAAACATCATGTTCCCGCTTGATATGTTCACCAAACAGAATTTTTCTGATAAACTAATCCGGGTGAACGAAGTGCTTAAGCGGGTGAACCTGGAAGGCGTGAATAAAAAATATCCCGCCGAACTGAGTGGTGGCATGAAAAAAAGGGTAGGCATTGCCCGGGCCATTGTACTCAATCCAAAATATCTATTCTGCGATGAACCCAACTCCGGCCTTGATCCGCAGACCTCGATGGTGATCGACAAACTCATTCTTGACATCACCCGTGAGTTTAACATGACCACCGTAATAAACACACACGACATGAACAGTGTGATGGAAATTGGAGAAAACATCCTTTACCTCTACGACGGTAAAAAAGAATGGAGCGGCAATAAGAATGATATCATATTTTCCAAGAGCGAGCGCCTGAATGGGTTCATCTTTGCCTCCGAATTTTTACAGGACGCCAAAGACATGCGCATGCTGGAAGCCAAAGGCAAGATCAGCAATGACAGGGATATGGACGAGATGTTGAAGTAAAAATTCTTCCATTCTTTATTATACCTGTTAAAGAGTTCATGGCTTACAAAATGACCCTGAATCCAACTCCGAGGAAATTAAGAGGCGATGCATTTAAACTGGAATTAAACAGGAATTGATCCTGCTTAAAATTCTGCGTTGCAGATTTAGTTTTAGAAACAGCATATTGAACGTTTACAATCCTGGGAATTATAATCTCCAGGTGTAGTTTCTTAAAGACACGGTATGACAAACCCGCTGCCATTGATATTTCACCCCCTGCTTGAGAATATTTTATCTTATTACCACCAAGTGTATCAGTGTCTGTCTGGCCATTGTTAATATAAGCTGCCCCTCCCTCTCCAAAAAAATAAAAATCCTTAGCCAGTTTCTTATAGCGCCTGTAAAATATTCCAAAATTATACTGGTCGGTTTTTGAGTTAATAAATGCATTGCCATTGTAGAAGTTATTAACACGGCCCGATCCATAGGTTACGGCAATCCCGGCAACCGAATTTTCCTTAACGGCCTTACCAGTGGTAATACCGAAAACAGCATTTTTATTCTTTTGATTTGGCTGAGATGTATTCCAGTCCGCATTTGAACTATAATAAAAGATCTGGCCTCCCAAGGAAATTGAACCTTTCTTGATTTGTGCAGATATGGTTGCAGTAAATAGAACCGCTGATATTAGAAGCAGGTAGTTTTTTTTCATAAAGTTTCGTTTTGCTGATAAAGTTAACCAGATGTGCTGTTAAGGATATCCAAAATGGTATTATTCAAAATGTTAATTGCATTAAGCAAGAAAGATCAGGTTAACGAAGGCAATATCAATACATTTTTTTATTTCCTTAAAGCCTGATCAAAGAACTAAACCTGAACGGAACTCCGAGAGCAATCGGAGTTCCGTTCAGTCCAGCCAGGGTTCAAATGCCGGCATCAAAATATCCTTTTCTACAATACCTCTTCTGCCCTATCTTTGCCCCACATTTTTAATTCTTCATTCTTAATTTATAATTAAACCATGTCAGTTCTCGTTACTAAAGATTCCAAAATAATTGTACAGGGTTTTACCGGTACGGAAGGCACGTTTCATGCCACGCAGATGATCGAATATGGTACCAAAGTGGTTGGTGGTGTTACGCCGGGCAAGGGTGGAACTTCACACCTGGATAAGCCTGTTTTCAATACCGTGGCTGATGCGGTTAAAGCAACCGGCGCTGATGTGAGTATCATATTCGTACCGCCGGCCTTTGCTGCGGATGCCATCATGGAAGCAGCCGATGCAGGTATTGACCTGGTGGTTTGCATCACCGAAGGCATCCCGGTACAGGACATGGTGAAAGTGAAGAATTACCTGAATACTAAAAAGACAAGGCTGGTGGGGCCAAATTGCCCGGGTGTTATAACTGCCGAAGAATGTAAAGTGGGTATCATGCCCGGTTTTATTTTCAAGAAAGGAAGGGTGGGCATTGTTTCCAAATCCGGTACCCTAACTTATGAAGCAGCCGACCAGGTTGCCAAAGCCGGATTAGGTATTTCAACCGCCATTGGTATTGGTGGCGATCCCATTATTGGAACTACTACCAAGGAAGCAGTTGAACTTTTTATGAACGATCCAGAAACAGATGCCATTGTAATGATCGGTGAGATCGGTGGTGGTATGGAAGCGGAAGCAGCCAATTATATTAAATCCACCGGCAACAAAAAACCGGTGGTTGGTTTTATTGCCGGACAAACAGCACCTCCCGGCCGCCGTATGGGTCACGCAGGTGCCATCGTTGGCGGCGCCGATGATACCGCTGCTGCAAAAATGAAGATCATGGCAGAATGCGGCATTCATGTGGTGGCAAGCCCGGCCGATATTGGTAAAACAATGGCTTCAGTAATGAAAAAGTAAGTGCCTAAAATATCTTTTAAAAAACCCGGAACTGGATTCCGGGTTTTTACATTTATAGATGCCCCGTTCCCCACCCATCTCTCCAGAGCGAAGCCGAAGGGATGAGAGGAGAATAAGGGATGAGGTAAACGAAAATAAAAAAGAACCGGGGCTTTCGCCCCGGCACTTAAAGTATAGCCATAAAACTAAGTTTAGCCTGCATAAGAATATGCTCTAAAACTGTTCATACTAGTATAACCAATTGACATGCCACCAGGTTCATTCCGGTCTCAAATGAAATGTTAAAGAAAATTATCTGCATTAGTTGTGCAAATGAAGAATGATCTACATCTCATTGCTAACGTATATTTAACCGCAATTAAAAACAAGCCCGATCACAAATTGTATCTTGTAAATAAAATGTCCCGTATGTCCGTAAAGAAAGTCCTCCTGGTTATTTTTTTGTTAACCGGCATCTCAGCAGTCACTATGTCACAATCAAAAAACGAGTACACAAAAAACTGGAAGAAGGTAGAAGGCCTCGAAAAAAAAGGGCTTACCAAATCCGCCCGGCAGGAAGTATTGAATATTTATACCCTGGCCATTAAAGATGGCAACGATGCCCAGCAGATAAAATCCTGCATGTACCAGGTAAAGTACCGCAACATGCTGGATGAAGACAGTCACGAGAATAATATCTTTTTTATTGATACCCTCATCGCCAAAGCCAAAGCTCCTGCAAAAAATATTTTGCAAAGCATGCAGGCTGAAATGTTCTGGCAGTACCTGCAAAACAACCGCTGGAAATTTTACGACCGAACCAAAATGGCCGAAGAAAAAAGCAAAGACATTACTACCTGGAGCATTGATAAACTATATGCTACCATTTCAAAACTGTACAAGGCTTCTTTGCAGAATGAAAGCCTGCTAAAAAATACAAAACTGGATGGACTGGATGCTATTATCATCAAAGGAGAGAATACCCGGCAGTTACGCCCTACCCTCTTTGATTTCCTGGCTCACCGGGCACTGGAATTTTTCATGAATGATGAAGACGGTGTTACCAAACCAGCTTACCGATTTAAAATTGAAAATGCCCATGCTTTTGCAGATGCAGATGATTTTATAAAAGCATCTTTCAAAACAAAAGACACGGCTTCCTTGCAGCATAAAGCCCTCCTGCTGCTACAGGACATCCTGAAATTTCATATTACAGATGCAAAACCCGAAGCCTTAATAGATGCCGACCTCATACGTCTGAACTTTGTGAACAGCAATGGTATAATGGATGGCAAGGAGAAACTTTATGAAGATGCCCTTAAAAATATTGAGCAGAAATACCCCAATAACCCTGCTGCAGCACAGGCTATTTATTTGCGTGGGCAAATTTACCTGGAACGTGGCAACGGCTATGAGCCTTTCACCAAAACCGAAAACCAGTACGAAATAAAAAGGGCAAAGGAATTATTTGAAACGATCTATGCCCGCTTCCCCAAGTCAGAAGGAAGTATCAATGCAAAGAACAGCCTTTTCGCAATCGAACAACCTTCGCTGAGCATGGAGACAGAAAAAGTGAATATACCATTGCAACCTTTTCGCAGTTTTGTAAAATACAAGAACCTTAAAACTATTTACCTGCGTGTATTGAAAACAAACAGGGAAGAAATAAAAAAACTCGACCGCAGGGATTATGAAAAACTCTGGAAGGCTTATACAGACATAAAGCCGGAAAAAAGCTGGAGCATCTCTTTACCTGATCTGCAGGATTACCAGGAACACAGCACTGAAATAAAAGTTGATGGATTACCAAACGGAACGTATATCATTCTCGCCAGCATTGATGAAAAATTTTCTCTTACCAAGAACATCATCGTGCGGCAACTGACCTATGTCAGCAATATCAGTTACATACATACCAACACCGATGAGTATTATGTGCTTCACCGGGATAATGGCCAACCACTTAAAAATGCCGAAGTGCAGTTGTGGGACTCGAGATATGATTATAAAACAAGCACGACCATTGATAAGAAAGCAGAAAAATATACCACCGATGAGACCGGGTTCTTTAAACTGAAGCCAAGCAATGAGTACCGGAATTTTCTCATGCAGGTAAAACACAACAACGATGAACTGTTCATAGGTGACGACCAAAGCCAGTACCGGTACAACAGTTATGAACCGGAAATAAAACCTCAAACCTTTTTATTTACCGACCGCAGCATTTACCGGCCGGGACAAACGGTTTATTTTAAAGGCATTGTGGTAAAAAAAGAAACGGAAGTTGCAAAAACTGTTGTGCTCCCCAATTTTAAAACAAAGGTTTTATTGAAGGATGCCAATGGTCAGAAATCAGCCGAACTTAGCCTTACCACCAACGAATTCGGCAGCTACAACGGTTCCTTCCGTTTGCCGGAGGGTGTAATGAACGGGCAATTCAATCTTTTTGATTCGGTAACCAACACCTATTACCGGTTCAGCGTGGAAGAATACAAGCGGCCGAAATTTTCAACCGAGATACAAAAACCAAAAGGAACCTATCGCATCAACGACAGCATCAATGTAACCGGTACGGCAAAAGCATATGCAGGCAATAACATTGATGGTGCCAAAGTAAGTTACCGGGTGGTTCGCAGGGTGCAATATCCCATCTGGCGGGGATGGTATTCCTACAAATCGTTCTATGGAAATAATGAAGACGTGGAAATAACCAATGGCATAACCTTCACCGATGCAAAAGGTGAATTCAAAATAAATTTCAAAGCGATCCCCGATGCATCAATAAATAAAAAAGATCAGCCGGTTTTTTATTATGAAGTGAGCGCCGATGTTACCGATATCAACGGCGAAACAAGAAGCGGCAATACATCTGTTGCCGTTGCTTACCAGGCACTGCAACTGAATATTGATATGCCGGATAAAATGCCCGGCGACAGCCTGCACGCTTTAAAGATCCGCAGTGAAAACCTGAATGACATTTTTGAAAAAGCCAACGTGAATGTAACCTTCACCCGGGTAAAATCTCCGGGTAAAATTTTCCGTGACCGCTATTGGGAAATGCCCGACCAGTTTGTAATGAGTAAAAATGAATACGAAACCTATTTCCCTTATGATGTTTATAAAGATGAAGACAAGATACAGAACTGGGCGCTGGCAGAGAAGTTTGTTGACAGATCAGACTCTACAAAAGAAAGCGGGAATTGGGAACTGGGTTTAAAAGGATGGCAGGCCGGCTGGTACAAAATTGTAGTTACCACAAAAGATAAATATGGTGAAGATGTGAAAGCAGAAAAATTCATCCAGTTAACCGATCCACGATCAACGGTCAACGATCAACCTCTTTCTTTCACCGCAACAAAAGAAACCGCAGAACCCGGCGAAAAGATCAGCTACAGCTTCCGTTCCGGTTTTGATAATGTATGGATCATACAGGTGATGAGCAGGATGAGTAGCTCAGGAGAACCATCACGGCAAAATATATCATCAGTATTGCCGATCGAATCAACCCTGCCGGTTACTGAAAGCGACCGGGGCGGCATCGGCATCAGTTATGCATTTGTAAAACATAACCGGGTTTATTCAGGTAATGAGAATTTTGATATTCCCTGGAGCAACAAAGACCTCAACATCAGTTACGAAACTTTCCGGGATAAATCATTACCCGGCAGCCAGGAAAAATGGAAAGTAAAAATAACCGGTGAGAAGGGCGAAAAGATCGCATCGGAAATGCTGGCCGGTATGTACGATGCAAGTCTTGACCAGTTTAAGCCACATAGCTGGAGCAAATTAAATATCTGGCCCGACCTGTATAATCCAGTTACCTGGGAGAATAATGGTTTTGAAAAGGTGGAATCAGAGGAACATAACAAAATGGATTACGAATCCTTGGCTGGCGCTGATAAAACTTATGACCAATTTTTAAGTTCGGTTGGTGAACTGGATTACCTGAGAAATGGGAACATTTCCTATGCTTTAGCGGGAAAAGTTGCAGGTCTCCAGATTCGTAGTCAGTCTTCTGCAGCCTTGGGTCGTCAGAAAAATATAAGGCTACGTGGTGAAAGCGGATTTGCCAATGGCACTGTTGCATTTGCAGCGGCCGCACCTCTTGAAGCTAATAAGCTACAACTTGGATACGTAGGAGCAAAAGATAATAATGCTTATTCATGGAAAAATACCGAAGGTCTATTTGTTACTGCAGATACCCTAGCATTCAACACTTCAGCGGTACCTTTCTTAAACATAGGCAACAGCGCAGGTAACAATCCCATTCAGATCCGCAAAAACTTCAACGAAACCGCCTTCTTCTTCCCCGAACTGAAAACAGATGCAGATGGCAACGTGGAATTTTCTTTTACTATGCCCGAAGCACTCACCAGTTGGAAACTGATGACACTGGCCCATACAAAGAATATAGCCAGCGGTTATGCAGAAAAAACCTTGATAACGCAGAAGCCATTGATGGTGCAGCCCAATGCCCCACGCTTTATGCGGGAAGGAGACAAGATAGAATTCAGTGCCAAGATCGTAAACCTGGGCGACAGTGAAGTGACCGGCATTGCACAATTGGAATTGTTAGATGCAGCAACCAACAAGCCTGTTGATGGCTGGTTCAAGAATGTTTTTCCAAATCAATACTTCACCGTGGCAGCCGGGCAAAGTGAAGCGGTAAAGTTTCCGATGGAAGTGCCGTTCAACTTTAACAGCGCCATGACCTACCGCATTGTTGCCAAAGCAGGTAATTATTCTGATGGAGAGGAAATGGCCATCCCGGTTTTAACAAACAGGATGCTGGTTACAGAAAGCATACCGCTAAATCTCCGCAATCAAACAACAAAAACTTTTAAGTTTGATAAACTGCTCAACAGCGGCAGCAGCTCTACCATCACCAATCATGCATTAACCGTTGAATATACCAGCAACCCCGCCTGGTATGCAGTGCAGGCCCTTCCTTATTTGATGGAGTATCCGTATGAATGTGCCGAGCAGACGTTCAATCGCTATTACGCAAATACCCTGGCTACTCATATCAGCAAGAACATCCCAGCCATCAAAACCGTTTTTGAAAAGTGGAAAAATGTTGATACGGCAGCCTTGCTTTCCAATCTTCAGAAAAATGAAGAACTAAAATCAGCCTTGTTGCAGGAAACACCCTGGGTACTGGATGCACAGAATGAGAACCAGCAGAAGAAAAATATTGCCTTGCTCTTCGACATGGTGCGCATGAGCAAAGAACAGGAAAGCGCCTTCAACAAACTGAAAGAGATGCAGAGCAGCAACGGCGGCTTCACCTGGTTCAAAGGCGGCATGGATGACCGCTACATGACGCAGTACATCACAACCGGCATTGGCCACCTGCGCAAGCTGAATGCACTGGCCGGAGATAATTATCAAACCATAAAACCAATCGTTGAGAAAGCCATTCCTTACCTCGATAAAAAAATAAAGGAAGATTACGACAACCTTATTAAATACAAGATCAAACTAACCAACAATAATTTAAGCGATCTGCAGATCCAGTACCTGTACATGCGCAGTTTCTTCCCGGAATATAAAATTCCAGTTGCTTCACAAACGGCATATAATTATTATACCGGGCAGGCGAAAAAATTCTGGCTCAGCAACAGCAAGTACATGCAGGCCATGATCGCCCTGGCATTGTATAGAAGCAATGATGCTGTTACACCAAAAGCAATTGTTAGATCGCTCAAAGAAAATTCCATCAGCAAAGAAGAACTGGGTATGTACTGGAAGGAATGGACAACCGGCGGATACTTCTGGCACCAGGCCCCCATCGAAAGCCAGGCCATGCTGATCGAAGCATTTACCGACATTGATAAGAACAGCACAACCATCGATGACCTGAAGACATGGCTGTTGAAACAAAAGCAAACCCAGAACTGGAAGACCACCAAAGCCACGGCCGAAGCCTGTTATGCGTTGTTACTCGGCGGCAGCAATTGGCTGAATGAAGAAAAAGAAGTGAGTATCAATTTAGGAAACACAGTAATCAAAAGCACGGATAACGCTGCCGAGGCTGGAACTGGTTATTTCAAAAAAAGAATTGAGGCCGACAAAGTAAAACCAGAGATGGGAAATATTTCTGTCAGCACCAGCCCCTCAACTTCTAAACTCCTCAACTCCTCAACCAGCAGCTGGGGTTCTGTGTACTGGCAATATTTCGAAGACCTTGATAAGATCACTCCTGCGGAAACACCTTTAAAACTGGTGAAGAAATTATTTGTTGAAAGGAATACTGACAAAGGACCTGAGCTGGTTGCGCTGCAGGACGGTGCTGAATTAAAAGTGGGCGACAAAGTAAAAGTCCGCATTGAATTAAAAGTTGACCGCGACATGGAATACGTACACATGAAAGACATGCGTGCCGCATGTATGGAGCCAACCAATGTACTCAGTGAATATAAATACCAGGGCGGACTGGGATATTATGAAAGCACCAAAGACGTCAGCACCAATTTCTTCTTTGGTTGGTTGGCAAGAGGCAGCTATGTTTTTGAATATCCCATGTTTGTGACTCATGCCGGTAATTTCAGCAATGGCATCACAACAATACAGTGCATGTATGCACCGGAATTTACGGCACACAGTGAAGGGATCAGGGTGAATGTGGAATGATAAATTATGAGTTATAAATTGTTGAATGTTTTTGTACTTTTAATTCATAACTCATAATTAACATGGTTGCCGAACAAACCTACAGCATCCCCGTCCGTTTCCGTAAAATGGAAAACCTGCACATTGTTTTCTGGTTATTTAAAGATATAAGCTGGTGCATGATCTGGAAACCATTGGGCATTGCCATGATCTTTCCTACACTCATCATAGCCATTATTATTTCTGTCCGTACCCGGCAATTCATGAGCGAAGTGTGCCATAACGTGGCCATCGTTTTCTGGATAAGCGCCAATGCATACTGGATGATCAGCGAATTCTTCGGATTTGATTCCAGGCACCTGTTTGGAGAATACACATTTAAGCACCTGGCCATTATTCCTTTTGTGATCGGCATTTTGCTGCTGGCCTATTACTATATTATATGGAGGCCTATTCACAAAAATGTGGTGGAGACGATGTAGTTTATTTGATGATCACGGAATTGATACTCTGTTCGATCTGTAATTTTCTTTTTTCTAACTCTTCCCCGTAAGAATTATAGGTCACCAGGATGAGTTTGTTTCCCACTACTGCAAAAAAACGTTTGTTGTAAACTTTTCCACCTGGTACATCGGAATAAAATGAAACTACGACCAGGTTATGCCCACTGACATTCTTTATGGTATTCTCTTCCAGCTTATATCCCTTGGATACAAAAGAATTAAAAAACTCCTCTTTATGTTTAACCATGTCTTCTTCTTTAACTCCCTCTTGCATAGGTGAAATGACCATTGAGAATTCCGCATTTTTATCACTATAGAAGAAAGATTTCCCATCCGGCGTTTTGTGATATTTGTATTGCATGTATTCCGTGCTCATGGTATCTACATCAGCCGGGATCGCCATTGAAAGTTTGCCGCCAAATGCAGTTACAAGTTTTGTATCTGCCTGGGCAGAAGCCCCCAAAACCAAAAAACCGCAGAGGATCAAAAGGAATGTTTTTTTCATAACCTGTTTTAAATGAAGGCAAATATAACATCTTAGTCAATACTCAGAAAGGCCCGGTTTAGTTGTACAGAAACTTTATCTTTGCCGCTCAATTTGAAATACTGATATGTACAGAACTCATACCTGTGGCGAATTAAGGCTGGCACACAAGACCAAAGAAGTAACCCTGGCCGGATGGGTACAAACCGTTCGTAAATTCGGCAGCATAACCTTTATTGACCTTCGTGACCGCTATGGCATCACCCAATTACTATTCTCAGAAAACCTGAATGCAGACCTGGATGCCAATCCCCTGGGAAGAGAATTTGTGTTGCAGGTAAAAGGGATCGTAAATGAACGCAGCAGCAAAAATGCAAACATACCTACCGGCGAAATTGAAATTGCAGTTTCCGAATTTAAGATTCTTAACAGGTCAGCCGTACCTCCTTTCACCATACAGGATGATACCGATGGCGGTGATGACCTGCGAATGAAATACCGCTTCTTAGATCTGCGCCGCAACGCCGTAAAGAAAAATTTAGAATTACGATATGCAGTTGGAAGAAGTACCCGGAATTACCTGCATGAAAATAATTTCATGGATATTGAAACACCTTTTCTTATAAAATCAACACCGGAAGGTGCCCGGGATTTTGTAGTTCCTTCAAGGATGAATCCCGGACAGTTTTATGCATTGCCGCAAAGTCCGCAGACATTTAAGCAATTGCTGATGGTAAGTGGCTACGATCGCTACTACCAGATCGTAAAATGTTTCAGGGATGAAGACCTTCGTGCCGATCGCCAACCGGAGTTTACACAAATAGATTGTGAAATGTGTTTTGTAGAGCAGGAAGACATTTTAAATATGTTTGAAGGTTTGGTGAAACGCATTTTTAAAGACGTAAAAGGAATTGACTATACAGAGAACGTAGAACGTACAACATGGGAAGAAGCGATGTGGACCTATGGAAACGATAAACCGGACATAAGGTTCGATATGAAATTATTAAACCTCAAGTTCCCTCTACATGCATTCGCCAATAAAGCAGAATCTTTGAATAACTCCCCTTTAGGGGATGGGGGCGATTTTCCCGTTTTCAGAGATGCAGAAACCGTGATCGCCATTGCTGCACCCGGTTGCAGTGAATACACCCGCAAACAAACCGATGAATTAACAGAATGGGTGAAGCGCCCGCAGATCGGTATGAAAGGGTTGGTATTTATTAAGTGTAATGCTGATGGAACATTCAAAAGCAGCGTTGATAAATTTTATTCTGAAGATAAATTAAAAGCAATTGCCGCAGCCGCCAATGCTAAAGCGGGCGACCTTGTTTTAATACTTGCCGGAGCGGAAGAAAGAACCCGTAAAGCCAGCAGCGACCTGCGCATGTACATGGCAGATAAACTGGGTTTACGCAAACCGGATGAATTCAAATTATTGTGGGTGCTCGACTTCCCGCTGTTTGAATACGATGAAGAAGGCAACCGCTGGGTGGCACGTCATCATCCGTTCACATCGCCTAAGCCAACACAGATCACTGATATGATCAACAACAATCCTGTTATCGAAAATGCGGCAGAGTATTTAAAACATCCCTACGCCAGCATCAAAGCAAATGCTTATGATATGGTGCTGAACGGAAATGAAATTGGCGGAGGCTCCATCCGTATCTATCAAAGAGAGTTGCAGGAAAAAATGTTTGCAGCCCTGGGAATGGATGCAGCAGAACAGCAGCATAAATTCGGTTTCTTACTTGGTGCTTTTGAATACGGTGCTCCGCCCCATGGTGGCATTGCATTCGGGTTCGACAGGCTCTGTTCTATTTTAGGTGGCAGCGAAAGCATCCGTGACTTTATTGCCTTCCCTAAAAATAATGCAGGAAGAGATGTAATGCTGGATGCACCGGCGAGCATTGATGAGAAACAGTTTGTAGAGTTACAGATTAAGCTGGATTTGAAAGGATAGGATTTTATTACACGAATTAAGCGAATTACACGAATTTGATAGGCCAGTAAAATACACTGAATACCAGCAAGGATATGCATTTTGTGTTTGCGTTTTGAATAGAGCTAATTCTTAATTCCTAATTTTTAATTCTTAATTCATTGACTTCTCTTCCTCCCCTTGCCGAACGCCTTCGCCCCAAAACACTGGATGAACTTACCGGTCAGCAGCACCTTACCGGCAAAGGAAGCATTTTACGCAAAGCCATTGAGCAAGGCAAGGTGCCCAGCATGATATTATGGGGGCCGCCCGGCGTGGGCAAGACAACCATCGCCAACATCATTGCCAATACATTAAAAGTTCCGTTCTATACATTAAGCGCCATCAGCAGTGGTGTTAAAGAAGTACGGGAAGTGATCGACCTTGCCAAAAAGCAAAGCAATGTTATCCTGTTCATTGATGAGATACATCGTTTCAATAAAGGCCAGCAGGATGCATTGCTTGGAGCTGTTGAAAAAGGCATCATCACATTGATCGGCGCCACTACAGAAAATCCTTCTTTTGAAGTGAACAGCGCCTTGCTGAGCCGGACGCAGGTATATATCTTAAAAGCACTGGATGAGAAAGACCTGCTGTGGTTGCTGGATCACGCAATACAAACAGACCCGGTCTTAAAAACAAAGAAGATCGAACTGAAAGAAACCGAAGCACTCATTAATATCTCCGGTGGCGATGCAAGAAAATTATTAAACCTGCTTGAACTGGTAACAGATACGTTAGGCGACAAAGCAGTTATTACAGATGAGGTGGTTATGGAGATCGCCCAGCAGCGCATTGCATTGTATGATAAAAAAGGCGAGCAGCATTACGATATCATTTCTGCCTTCATCAAATCCATACGCGGCAGCGACCCCAATGCTGCCGTGTATTGGCTGGCACGCATGATCGAAGGCGGCGAAGATGTAAAATTCATTGCAAGGCGGATGCTGATACTGGCCAGTGAAGACATTGGTAATGCCAATCCCAATGCTTTGTTGCTTGCCAATGCAACATTTGATGCCGTAAATAAAATTGGTTACCCCGAATCGCAACTGATATTATCACAGTGCGCCATTTATTTAGCCAGCAGCGCAAAAAGTAATTCCGCTACCATTGCCATCGGCGCCGCCATGAATGCGGTGAAGGAGCAGGGTGATCTTTCTGTTCCCTTACACATACGTAACGCTCCTACGAAACTGATGAAAAAGGAAGGCTATGGAAAGGGCTACGAGTATTCGCACAACTACGATAACAATTTTTCGCCGCAGGAATATTTGCCCGCCGAAATAAGCGGCACTTCTTTTTACCAGCCCGGAAATAATTTACGGGAAGAAGAACTGCGGAAATTTTTGAAGATGCTGTGGAAGGACAAATACAAATATTAAAGCAACTCATCCTTTCTTCCGAATGATCAGCCCTATCGAGGTAACCACATATTTATCTACCTGGAGTTTGAGATGTATCTTCTGCTGATGTGGTTCCGTATCTACGGCATAGTCTTCCGGCAGGCCGCCCAGCGAAAAATCAAGTTCTTCAACAAAGTGCCCTTCCTTCCTTAATTCATGTACGATGTATTCAATATCCCGCTGCCGGTAAATTACCGTATTGTTATTTTCCTGTGTTTCATCATTGGATGATATATTGTATTCTGTAGTATGTACGGCCCATCCACCGGGTTTTAATGTTTTCAACTGGTTGCTTAAGAACCGGAATCCTTTGTCAAGTGTGCCCAGATGTTCAAAAGAACAACTGCTCCAGTTAAAATCAAAATCAACCAGGTCATCCGGTATGTCATTCATATCAACCGGCCTGTATGTAACCAGTCTATTAAAATCTTCCTTAGCACAAAGTTGCCGGGTATTTAATACCTCCACGCCATAACAAAGCTGGTTGCCGTTATCCCAACCCATTTCTATTCCCTTTTCCGGAAAAATATCCGTAGCCACAATGCTGCAACCAAAGCGGGCAAACAGGGCAGGCAGTGGTTCGGTACCAACGGCGAATACCAATCCTTTCTTTCCTTCCCCAATACAGCCCCTCTCCCATAAGGCCTGCATTATAAAAACAAATTCCCATTGTTTACGGTGGAAGTTCGGGATTTCACCTAACTCCTTGCACCAGTGCTTAAACCAATCTGTATAATAATCCTTTGCTTTACACAGTTCAGATCTTCTTCTGCCAAAATCACAGATCAATGAAGTATTCCATTGTCTTGCATCAGGCTTCATATCAATCATAATCTGTTATTTTAAAAATGATCTGCTATACTAATGAACGGTACACTACCAGGTATTCCTCTGCCTTTTCTTTCCAGTCAAATTCATTTCCTCTTTTTATGATCTTGCCGGCCAGCCCGTTCTTCTGGTATTCATTTATGCCTTCCCTGAAAATATGCTGCATATGGCCCGGTTCAAAACTGTTGAAATAGAAAGCAACATCTCCCCCGATCTCGGGTAAAGAAGTAAGGTTGGATAAAAACATGGGCTTGCCGAATTTCATCGCTTCCACAACCGGTGCCCCAAAACCTTCTGCCAGTGAAGGAAGCATGAATGCCAGGCAGTTTTTAAAATACCAGGCCTTGTCTTTTTCGGATACAGGGCCAAGGATATGTAACCTTTCTAAAACCCCCAGCTTCCTTGCCTGCATCTTTATTTTATTTACGTAATCCGGCTCATCCAGTTTGCCGGCTATCACCAGGTCGAAGGCCGTATCTTTTAACAGGGGTAACAGTGTATGAAAATTTTTCTTCCGGTTCACGTAACCCATGGTAAAAATAAAAGGCCTTACCGGCATATAACTCACCGGCCTTAAGGGAGGCTCGGTAATATGGTGTGTGCCGTTGTGAATTACATGCACCGGTTTATTTTTTACGTCCAGGTGAGTAAGCACATCTTTTTTACAATGCTGCGATATGCATACGATCGAATCGCTCCGGTCGATCAGCCTTTGTGTTTTTTGAAGATTTTCCTGCCTTTCCTTGGCCGGCTTATCTTCATGCAGACAATTCAGGTCATGGATGGTAAGTAATACTTTCACCCGTGCATTCTTTTTCGGTACAATGATCCTTCCCGATTGAAAAGGCGCATGCCAGATGTCACAATCCCACAAAAAGGGTTTAAGAAATTTCTGATGCCACTTTCGCTCAATGATGCTTCCTGCATCAGTACCAAAGGCATCCCTTTCAGCAGCGGGAACATAAAACGAGATACGACCCTCCTGTTCTTTATTAAGTGCATTTTTAACATACGTACCCAGGTTAAGACAGTAATGGTACAGACCCGAGTCTCTGTAACGCATTAAATCACAATCCAGGATGATCCTGTACATAATCCCATTTTTTTACAAAAGAAAACAATTATAAATAGCGGCTTCCCTTTATTCTGGATTTTTAGCTTTTTATTTTCATTTTAAGGCCTAATTTCCAAAATATATCATATTGCAGTACTGAGTAAGATCATCCTCCGGCAGGACCTTGCACAGTTTTTTCTTATGAAAAGCAACTTATTTTGGCCTTTTCCGATATGAACATAGGCTGCCAAACACAAACTGTTACTTTAACCAATTATAGCATCATGACGAACCGGGTAGTTTTCGATTGTGAACGGATGAAATATGAAAATACCGGCCTCTTTCATTATTGTTTAAACCTGGGCAACCATATCAAAAAATTTGCAGCACCGGAAAGAGAAGAGGTTTCTTTTTATACTCCCTATGGCTCAGATATCCTTTTTGGAGAAAAAAGCAGCCACATCATCCAATCGGAAATACATAAGTTTCGCATGCCCCTCTTAAAAGATTATGCAGTATGGCATGCTACATACCAGGACAGTTACTACCTGCCCTTCCGGAATACAAATATAAAAGTGATCTTAACCATTCATGACCTGAATTTCATTTATGATGATTCAAAACCATGGTGGAAGAAAAAAAAATACCTGGGGCGTCTTCAAAAACTCATCAACCGGGCGGATGTGATTATCTGCATCAGTGAGTACAGTAAAAAAGATGTAAGCTTTTATTGCGACCTGAAAAATAAACCGGTGCATGTAATACACAACGGTACTAATTCGCTCCAGGAACCCATGCTGTTCAGTAGTTCGTACAGGCCGGTAAAGCCGTTCATATTTTCGCTCGGCACCATAAATCAAAAAAAGAATTTTCACAGCCTGTTGCCCCTGGTACAGCAGCGCAACGATATGGAACTGGTGATCGCCGGTAAAACAGATGATAATGATTATCACAACTTCATTCTTGCTACCGCAGAAAAAATGGGTATTGCCGGTAATCTCCAGCTGGTGGGTGCGATATCAGAATGTGAAAAATCATGGTACTTCAATAATTGCTGTGCTTTTGCCTTTCCATCTAATGCAGAAGGATTTGGTTTGCCGGTTACAGAAGCCATGTCTGTGGGTATGCCGATATTTCTTTCACAACGCACCGCATTACCCGAGATAGGCGGCGAAGTCGCTTTTTATTTTCAGAATTTTTCTGCCACACATATGAATGAAACATTTGTTGCAGGGATGAAGCGGTATAAGTTGTTCAATATGAAAGAAGACATCATAAAAAAAGGAAAAGAATATTGCTGGGACAATGCCGCCCAGGAATACTGGAAAATATACCGTTCACTTTACTGAACTAAAAAAAACGATGAAGACCTACCGCCGATTGATGACTTTTGCAAAACCTTACCGGTATTTTGTATTCCCCTTTTTTATTTTCACATTAATAGCTGCATTCTTCAGCGTATTCCAGTTTACCCTGCTTATCCCGCTGCTTAATTTTTTATTTGACCATAACACGGCCGAAAGCATGAAGCAATATGCCGTTGCGCCGGATTTCGCTTTCTCCGCTTCTTATTTTAAGAATCTTTTCTATTACCAGGTATATCATTTAAAAACAATGAAACCTGTATATGCGCTTTATTTTATGGCGGCATTGATTGTATTGGCAGTAGTACTAACCAATCTGTTCCGTTACCTGGCACAGCGCAGCATGATAAACTCCAGAACACTTTTAGTGAAACGGATACGGGAGGCCATTTTTGAAAAGATGAACCACCTGCATATGGGATATTTTACCAAAGAGCACAAAGGCGATCTTATTTCCCGGATGAACTCTGATGTTTTTGAGATTGAAGCGGTGGCCGCCAATTCGCTGGAAGTATTGTTTAAGGAGCCATACATGATGATCGCTTATTTTATAGCACTGTTCACCATTTCCGTTAAACTTACTTTATTTACTCTGATCATTATCCCCATATCAGCCATTGGCATTGCCATGGTTACAAAAAAATTACGAAAAGAGGCTTCTGATATGCAGTCCTCCATTGGCCGTTTGCTAACTATCATTGACGAGAGCCTGATGGGTATGCGTATCATACGTTCATTCAATGCCACGGATTTCATCTTAAAAAGGTTTAGCCGGGAAAATGATTTCTATCGTAAAGCAAGTTTACAGGGTTTTAAAAGAAGAGAACTGGCGCCGGCATTCTCCGAAGTATCGGGTGTGATCGTAGTGGCCGGCATTTTAATTTATGGCGGCTCTATGATACTGAAGAACCGGGGACTAAATGCGCCGGGCAGCCTGCAGGCAAGTGAGTTCATTGCATTCATTGCCATCTTTTCGCAGGTGATAAGACCGGCAAAAGCCATGGTGGTTGCCCTTGCCAATATTCAGCGGGGCGAGGCATCGGGAAAAAGGATCCTTGAAGTGCTGGATACTAAGATTGAGGTAGCCGATCACCAAGATGCAGTAGCATTAAAATCATTCAGCAAAGAAATTGAATTCAATGATGTTTGTTTTGGTTATTCTGATAAGCCCGTTTTACAGAATATCAGCTTCACGCTTAAAAAAGGCAAAACACTTGCGCTGGTTGGGCCCTCAGGCGTTGGTAAATCAACCATTGCTGATCTGTTGCCACGATTTTACGATGTTACATCAGGCAGTATAAATATTGATGGAATCGACATCCGTTCCCTAAAAATGGAATCATTGCGAAGCCAGATGAGTTTTGTTACCCAGGATGTGATCCTCTTTAATGATACCATCTTCAACAATATTGCACTTGGCAAACCGGATGCCAGTGAAGAAGAAGTGATACGGGCTGCCCAAATTGCCAACGCACATGAATTCATCATGGAAACAGAACATGGGTATCAAACCAATATCGGCGACAGGGGAATCCGTTTATCGGGTGGCCAGCGCCAGCGCATCAGCATTGCCCGTGCCGTTTTTAAAAATCCGGCCATTTTAATTTTAGATGAAGCCACTTCTGCCCTCGATACTGAATCGGAAAAAACGGTACAGGATGCACTGAACAATTTAATGCAGGGAAGAACTACGCTGGTGATCGCTCACCGCCTGAGTACCATTAAGGAAGCGGATGAAATACTCATCCTCCAGGATGGACAGGTAATGGAGAGGGGCAGTCATTTTGAACTGATTGAGACCGAAGAAAGTATCTATAAACGCCTTACCCTTATGCAGAAAATAGCCTGACGTATTTTATGATCTTCTTAGGGATATTATCCTTATTTTTCACTTTCAAAAAAACACACTTTATGAAACTGAAAACATCCCTGCTTGTTTCACTTTCGTTTTTAATTTTCGCCGTTTCCTGTACAAAGGATGACTCAGGCTCCGGTGGTGGCGTAATTACCGTTGCTGCAAAAACCATATTGAATGAACCCTACGGAACCGATCCCCTGCAGAAAATGGATATTTACCTGCCCGCCAACCGGTCTGTAACATCCACCAAGGTTCTTATCCTGATCCATGGCGGTGGCTGGACCCAGGGTGACAAGATCGATTTTAATGTATCGATCGATACCTTGAAAAAAAGGCTCCCTGATTATGCAATATTCAACCTTAATTACCGCCTTGCTTCTTTTGGGGTAAATCTTTTTCCCACCCAGGAACTGGATGTAAAAGCAGCGATTGAATTTATTTACGGCAACCGCAATACCTATCTCGTAAGTGATAAATTTGTTTTGCTGGGTGCCAGTGCCGGCGCACATTTATCGCTGTTGCATGCTTATAAATATGCCAGCCCCGTGAAAATAAAGGCAGTGGTTGATTTTTTCGGGCCAACCGATATGGTGGATATGTATAACAACCCCGGTGCTTATCCTGCATTAACGATCGCACTTTTATTGAGTGGCACGCCAACATCAAACGCACCCCTCTACCAGCAATCGGGCCCGATCAACTTTGTCAATGCAACCAGTTGTCCTACTATTATTTTACAGGGAGGGGTAGATCCGCTGGTGAATGCCAACACTCAATCGCTGGCATTAAAAACTAAATTGACAACAGCTTTGGTTATTAATCAATACGTTTTATACCCGGGTGGCGGCCATGGCGACTGGGATGTTGCTACCTACACAGATGCATATAATAAGATACAGGCTTTTCTTACAGCCAATGTTCAATAAATTTTAATCCCGTTATTTTAAAAAGCATCTGCCGCTTGGCAGATGCTTTTTTTTATTTTACTTTGTAGTGATGAAAACCATTGTTTACCTGTACCCATTGAGTTTACTTTTCCTCTGCACCAGTACTTTTGCACAAACAGATACATTGCCCTATGCAAAAAACACAGTAAAGGCAGTACGGACAAAAGAATACAGCAACCTTGTCTCCCACAGCATCAATGAAAATTTATCGGCTCCATTAACAAGTGCTACGGAAGAAAACTGGATGGATGCTTTTATGGCCATAGAACTTACCAATTACAGATCTAATACAGTAGATAATAAGATCAAACAGGCTTTCGATTCCATTGAAAAAAGAAGTACCGGCTTTCAGCGGGCATTGCTGGAAATGGCTTACTCAAATTACCGGGGGAAATTTGTGGACGTTTCAGAAAGATTAATGCGCACAACCAAAGACCCGAAGGTTTTTGCCATAGCAGCAGAACATTACCTGGCAGGAACAACAGATCCCAAAGCATGGGATAAAGTGGTTCAGAATTTTTCAAAAAGAGCTGATAAAGATGACCAGGTTGCTCCTTATTATGGATTACTTACCGGGTTGATCACAGGCTATTCTGATAAAAAAAGCATGGCATGGCTTATTAATAATTTAAAATACGCCGTTCCCGGACAAACGCTGCTCATCAGTTTTCAAAGAAAGAACAGGAACTATCCCGGGGTTGCTGTTGTAAGAGACCGGAATGGAAGTTTAATTACAACCAGCGACAACGATATTTTTTCTGTTCCGCAACTGGCAAGAAGCCTGAGTAACCTGCCGTTTTATTTAACCAATGGCAATACCCCCCAGGGCATTTTTCGCATGAATGGTTTTGATGTAAGCAAAAGCATGGCCATTGGCCCTACAGCCAATATCCAGTTACTGATGCCTTATGAAACAAGCCCGCAATATTTTTTAAATGATGCTTCCGTTTCGGATACGATCTGGTCTGAGGACCTGTATAAAAAACTGTTACCCGAACCTTTAAAAGAATACCTGCCCCTGTACGAATCTTTCTTTGCCAGCAAAGCAGGTCGTACAGAAATAATAGCCCATGGTACAACCGTAAATCCAGGCTACTATACAAATCAGCCTTTTTTTCCCCTCACGCCCACACAAGGTTGTTTATGTACGAAAGAAATATGGAGTGATGTTGACGGAAGAAGAACAGAGAGCGATCAGCAAAAACTGGTGAATGCCTTAAAAAAAGCAGGAGGTGCAACCGGTTATTGCATCGTTATAGAAATTGATGATCAGCAAAAACCGGTTACCATAAATGAAGTATTGCCCTATTTAAAATAACAAGTTGATGCAGTTGACATGGGTATTTAAGAAGTTTGACGAACTATCGGCCACAGAAATGTATGCCATTATGCAGTTGCGAAATGAGGTTTTTGTGGTGGAGCAGAACTGTGTGTACCAGGACGCTGATGGAAAGGACCAGGTATCCTGGCATTTGACCGGCTGGGATGGCGAAAACCTGGCAGCTTATACCCGTATCATACCTCCCGGCACCAGTTATAAGGAAGCCAGTATTGGCAGGGTGGTCACTTCTCCCAGGTACCGGGGAACGGGCGCTGGCCGGGAACTTATGAAGCTAAGCATCAGTAAGGCTTTCAGCCAGTTCCACTGTACGGAAATAAAGATCGGCGCTCAACTTTATCTTACCCGGTTTTACCAGTCGCTGGGCTTCAGCCAAACCGGCCCTGAATACCTCGAAGACGGCATACCCCATATCGAGATGACCCTCACCAAATAATTTGTTAACATCAGGCAATAACGAACACTGTTTCCCGTTTAAATTAATGTGGTTTTAGATTTTATCCTGGTCCTAATATATACGGGGTACTATTTTTAATCCGGCAAAATATCCAATTACCTGTCGAAAGACTAAATCTGATTTCTGATGAAACCAAATTTACACAAGCTTGTGGGAAAGAGCGCAATCGTTCTGCTTATCTGCTTATTTGTTCACTCCACTTCATATTCACAAGCACTACTCTTCGGCGAGAAAGTTAAATGGGAAGTAGGTTTCAATTTCGGCCCCAGTTTCTTTTTAGGTGACCTCGGTGGTAACTCCGGCAAGGGAACCAATAATTTAAAGGACATAAATTTTGAATTTACCAAATTCATGAAGGGTGCTTTCATAACCATGTATCCTAAGAACTGGATAGGTCTGCGGCTTGCCGCTGATTATACTTACCTGGAAGGTGATGATGCGATCATAAATACAACCGGTATTGATGAGCTTTGGCGCAAACAACGTAACCTTGATTTTAAAACAAACGTATTAGAAGGTTACCTGGCCATTGAGCTTTTCCCAACCATGCTGTTCAACCGTAATTCAGAATACGAACCAAGATTAAGGCCTTATGTACTTGGTGGTATTGGTGTGTTCCACTTTAATCCGCAAGGATCACTCACCGATGCAGCCGGTAATAAAAGCTGGTACTATCTTCATCCGCTTCGCTTAGAAGGACAAGGCATGCCTGAATATCCGTACAGCAAGCCATATAAATTAACCCAGATGAATATTCCTTTCGGCGGCGGTATTAAATACTTTATGTCAGACAGGATAAATATGAGTATGGAATTACTTTACCGTAAAACCTTTACTGATTATATCGACGACGTGAGTACAAAATATATTGATGCATCTTATTACAGCAAATACCTTACAGCACAGGAAGCAACATTAGCATACAAATTATCTGATAAGGCGAAGGGTATCATTTACCCGGGTATGACAAGGTACCCGGCAGGAACACAACGGGGTGACCTTAAAAATCACGATACGTATTTCTCGATCGTTTTAAAAGCCGGCGTAAGACTGGGGCCAATTTATGAAAGCTCTTTCGCAAGAAGGGCAGCAAGGCAGACAAGGTGCCCATCGGTTTATTAAAAAGTAAAATTCCAATACTATGAGCAATAATTTTGAAATGAATCCAAGAACATACAAGGCGGCGGTGATATTTACCACTTGTTTGTTGCTGGCCATACAGATATTCAAATAGAATTGAAACGCCTGAAAGTGTACGGTGATACAACAGAAGTAAACCCCCGAGGATAGCTATGGATATGTTAATATCCGCAGATTACCCCTGAAACCACAATCTTTAAACTTCGTTGATATCATTTACACTTCTTTTAGAGCCCAAAAATAAAAATCCATGGTTATGAGACATGGATTTTTTATTTAAGCTCATTCTTCAAAAACATTCCGGTAAAACTCTCTTTTACCTTCGCCAGGTCTTCCGGTATCCCTTCAAATAAAATCTTTCCGCCTCCATCACCCCCCTCCGGGCCGATGTCAATGATGTGGTCTGCCACTTTTATCACATCCATATTATGTTCGATCACCAATACCGTATTACCCCGGTCAACCAATTTGTTGATCACTTCAAGCAAAAGTTTTATATCCTGGAAATGAAGCCCGGTGGTGGGCTCATCAAGTATATAAAATGTTTTACCCGTATCTTTTTTCCCCAGTTCGGTTGACAGTTTTACCCGTTGTGCTTCTCCCCCGCTGAGTGTAACAGCGCTTTGGCCTAATGTGATATAGCCTAATCCAACATCCTGCAGCACTTTTATTTTCCGGTAGATGAACGGCACTGCCTGGAAAAATTCAACGGCTTCATCAACGGTCATATCCAGCACATCACTTATCGATTTTCCTTTGTAGCGTATCTCAAGTGTCTCCCGGTTGTATCTTTTCCCGTTGCATTTTTCGCAATGCACGTATACATCCGGCAGGAAGTTCATTTCTATCACCCGCATGCCACCCCCTTCGCACACATCGCAACGGCCGCTCTTTACATTGAATGAAAAACGACCGGCAGTATACCCCCGGATCTTTGCTTCAGGCACCAACGCAAACAAAGTGCGGATATCGGTAAAGAACCCACAATAAGTTGCCGGGTTGCTCCTGGGTGTTCTTCCTATCGGGCTTTGATCGATCTCGATCACTTTGTCGATCTGCTCAAGCCCCTTTATTGATTTATACGGCAGTGGGTTTGCTTTAGAATCGTAGCAGTACTTACTCAGCAACGGGTAAAGTGTTTCATTTATCAGCGTCGATTTACCACTTCCGCTCACCCCTGTAACAAGGATCAGTTTACCCAAGGGAAATTTTACATCTACCTCCCGTAAATTATTTCCCGTCACTCCTTTCAGTTCAATGAATTTTCCGTTTCCCTTCCGTCTTTCCTTTGGGATCTCGATCCGCTTCTTTCCTAAAAGATATTGTGCTGTTTCAGATTCAGAATCAAGTATCGTTTGCGGAGTGCCTTGCGCCACGATCTCGCCACCATGCTTACCAGCCATCGGCCCGATGTCGACCAGGTAATCAGATGCCAGCATGATGTCTTTGTCATGCTCAACCACCAGCACACTGTTGCCAATATCCCGTAAGTTTTGTAAAGCACCGATCAACCGTTGATTATCACGTTGATGCAAACCAATGCTCGGCTCATCTAAAATATACGTAATACCCTGCAGTTGAGATCCGATCTGCGTAGCCAGTCTTATCCGCTGCGATTCGCCACCGCTCAGGGTTTTAGATGGACGATCTAAAGAAAGATAAGTTAACCCGACATCCAGCAAAAACTGCAACCGTTCTCTAATCTCCTTCAGCACATCTTTGGCAATGGCGTTTTGTTTGTCGTTCAACCGCAATTCAACTCCATCAAACCAGGCAGCCAGGTTATCTAAATTCATTTGTCCCAGCTCGGCAATATTTCTTTTATCAACCTTAAACCACAGACTTTCTTTTTTCAATCTTGTTCCGTTGCAGGTACTGCAGGTTGCCAGCATCATATACTTTTCTACCCAGGTCCTTAATGCTTCATTACTATAAGGAGAACTGAACCAGCGTTTGAGCATCGGAATAATTCCTTCATAACTGCCGGTATATTCCAACGGAACAGTTTCATCACTCAGGTCCATCTCCAACGCAGGATTGATATTCTGATCGCCATACAAAAGCAGGTCGAGTTGCGTTTTGGGCAGGGTACTGATGGGCTTGTCTAAATTGATCTTGTGTTTTTTTGCAAATGCCAGCACTTGTTGAAAAACACTTGCCTCCCGCTCTTCACCCAATGGTATGATACCGCCTTCTTTTACACTTTTGGTTGTATCCGGCAACACCGCTTCCATATCAATGGTATAAATATTACCAAGGCCCTTGCAGGTTGGACAGGCACCATAAGGTGAGTTAAAAGAAAAAGCATTGGGAGAAGGTTCCTCATAACTGATACCGGTGTCTTCACACATCAGTTGTTTGCTGTATTGAACAACTTTATTGTCATCATTTATCAAAAGGAACATCAGGTCTTTTCCTAACTGCAGCGTCTTCTGAACACTTTGGCTCAACCGAAACCGCATGTCATCCGTTAAGGCCAACCGGTCAACCACCAGTTCTATATCATGAATTTTATAACGGTCAACCTGCATCCTGGGTTTCAGGTCCATCACTTCACCATCAACCCTCATTTTTAAATATCCTTTCTTCCGGATGTCTTCAAACAATTCACGGTAGTGGCCTTTTCTTCCTCTTACAAGCGGAGCAAGCAGGCTGATCTTTTTCCCTTCAAAGCGTTCAAAGATGTTGCTCACAATTTCCTCTTCGCTGAACTTGACCATCTTCTTTCCCGTGTTGTAGCTATATGCTTCTCCTATCCTCGCAAAAAGCAAACGAAGAAAATCATAGATCTCTGTAACGGTGCCAACCGTACTTCTCGGGTTTTTGTTGGTGGTTTTCTGTTCAATGGAAATTACGGGAGAAAGCCCGGTGATCTTGTCTACATCGGGCCGCTCCATATCGCCTACAAACTGCCGGGCATAGGCACTGAAACTTTCCATGTATCGCCGTTGTCCCTCGTTATAAATAGTATCAAATGCCAGCGAAGATTTGCCACTGCCACTCACACCGGTAAACACCACCAGTTTATTCTTCGGCACCTTAATATCAATGTTCTTAAGGTTGTGCTCCCTTGCGCCGAATACTTCAATAAAATCGTTGGAAATAACTTCTTCGGGTGAAGCTTTCTTTACTTTCGCCATGTGTACTTACTTAACCTAAAGATACAAACAAATTGATTGCTGATTTGTTGAGGGCAACTTAGTTGTGTAAGTTTGCGGTTCAATTTCACTTATGCTTTTTAACTTATTTGGAAAGAAAGACGAGAATACAGATAAACACATTTTTGTTGACCGGGCCTACGTAAGCACCGCAGCCAAAATGAATGCCTGTGTGGCCCTTGCAAAAAAGGAACCAAACCACCTGTTCATTTGCTGGTTCCCGGAAACCGCGGTTAAATTCAGGGAATTTTTCAGGGAGCAGGGACTTGATGAAGACCTGGTGATGGAGACAAGGCACGTACATGCCTCAAAGCTCCAGGATAAACAGCCGGTTTTCGTAGAGCATTATCCCCTGCACACAAAAGAAATCGAACTGATCAAAAACTGGGACAAGGAAAACATTCTTGTTTTCAGCGCACTTGATGAACCATTGTTCAAACATTTTGGCAGCGACAAAGTGATCCCCATGATCAAATTGCTGGGCATGAAGGAAGATGAGGCTATTGAGCACAGCATGGTAACAAAATCCATCATAAAGGGGCAGGAAAAGATCGGCGAACTGGTCAGCATGGAACAATCTGCCAACTCCCAGGCCGAATGGATGACAAAAAATATAAAATAATTTACAGCTCCAAACCCTTTACTGTACTGTATTTAACAAACAGGCTGGAATTTTATTTTATTTTTTATTTGGCGATTTGAAATTTCCATCCTTATATTTGCAACAGCCTGCCTGTCGGTAGGCAAGTTCTTTAATTATCACTTATCAAGAAAGGCAGAGGGTAATGGCCCGATGAAGCCTTGACAACCTACCATGATTCAGTTCATGGAAAGGTGCCAATTCCACCCCGATAACAATCGGGACAGATAAGTCAGATCCAAAGCTTAAAATACTTCTTCAAAATATTAAAGCTCATCTGATTTATCGGGTGATTTTTTTTTATGCCCTGTCGGTAGTTACAAACCCCGGCAGCGGTTATAAAAATTTCTCTCCCGGTAATACTTTCGCCTCTCTTGATAAGAAAATTCATAACCAAAAACATTCTTATCATGAGCAACGCAACACAACTCATCCACAGTATTCCTGTAGATCCTTTAACAGGTGCCATCAGTGTACCCATCTACCAAACCAGCACCTATGTGCAGGAAGCACCCGGTGTGAACAAGGGTTATGATTATGCCCGCAGTAACAATCCAACAAGGGGAACATTGGAAAGCATCATCGCCCAACTGGAAAAAGGAACAGTAGGTATTGCTTTCGGAAGCGGCCTCGCAGCCATTGATGCCGTTGTTAAACTTTTAAAATCGGGTGATGAAATTTTAGCCGTGGATGATATTTACGGCGGTGCCTTTCGCCTTTTCACACACATCTATGAAAAATTCGGCATCACCGTAAACTATGTGGATACCACCTATGCAGAGAATGTTTTTAATGCAATCACCCCAAACACAAAATTGATCTGGCTGGAAACACCTACCAATCCAACACTGAAAGTAAGCGATATCGAAGCCATTGCAAAAATTGCAAAAACTCATTCCTGTTTACTTTGCGTGGATAATACTTTTGCATCACCCGCCTTACAACAACCTCTTTCGCTGGGAGCTGATATTGTAGTGCACAGCGCTACCAAATATCTCGGCGGGCATAGTGACCTCATCGCAGGACTTGTTGTTGCCAAAGAAAAAGAGTTGGGCGAAAAAATAAAATTCATTCAAAATGCAAGCGGTGCCATTCTTGCTCCCTTTGATAGCTGGCTGGTGATACGTGGCATTGAAACCCTGCACCTGCGTGTACAACAGCATTGCCGCAATGCACAGGCGGTAGCGGAATTCCTGGAAACATATCCTGCTGTCGACAAAGTATTCTACCCCGGTTTAAAAACACATCTCAACCACGAGATCGCAAAAAAACAAAGCAAGGGATTTGGAGGTATTGTTTCATTCACGTTAAAAAATGATACAGAGGAAGCAGCCACGGCATTTGTAAGCAATACAAAATATTTTAAACTGGCAGAAAGTTTGGGCGGCGTGAAAAGCCTGCTCTGTCACCCGGCTCAAATGACACACAAAAGTATTCCGGCTGAAAAAAGAAGAGCAGCCGGTGTTGCCGACAGCCTTATCCGCCTGAGTGTTGGACTGGAAGATGTGGAAGATCTTATCGGTGACCTGGAACAGACCTTTGCTAAACTCAAAGAAGCAAGGAAAGATCTTGTAACCAGCATCAGTGCATAACTCTGCTTCACAGGCGTCGCACACTTGTACTTGTAAACTTTATTGAACATCCTAAATTCAAAGAACTTGTCAACGAATCAACTAATTAACCAATTAACGGATAAACTCACCATCGGCCTCTTCGGCTTTGGCGTGGTAGGCAAGGGCCTGTATGATGTGCTGCACAGCACACCCACGCTTCAAGCATCCATAAAAAAGATCTGTATAAAAAATGCAGATAAGAAAAGAAGCATCGCTGCAGAGAATTTTACAACCGATGCATCCATGCTTCTTACAGATGAAAGCATCAATGTGATCGTTGAACTGATTGATGATGCCGATGCCGCTTTTAAGATCGTAAAAACAGCATTACAAAACGGTAAGGCGGTGGTAAGTGCCAATAAAAAAATGATCGCTGAGCATTTTGAGGAATTGCTGGAACTTCAGCAAAAACACAAAACGGCTTTCCTGTATGAAGCGGCCTGTTGCGCCAGTATGCCCATCGTACGCAACCTGGAAGAATATTACGACAACGACCTGCTGAAATCCATCCGGGGTATCATCAACGGCTCCACGAATTTTATCCTTACCAAAATAATGGATGAGCAGCTGGAGTTCAAAGAAGCTTTGTCACTGGCCCAGCAGCTTGGTTTTGCAGAAAGCAATCCCAAACTGGATATCGGAGGCTTTGATGCCGCAAACAAACTCAGCATCCTGCTGGCGCATTCTTTTGGTGTGATTGCAAAGCCGCAGCAGTTTATTTTTACCGGCATTGAAAACATCAGTCTGCCTGATGCCGTTGTTGCCAAAGAAAAAAAATACAGCATCAAGTTGGTCGCCCATGCAAAAAAATTAAGCAATGGGAAATTAGCCGCCTTTGTATTGCCGCAGTTTGTAACTTCCAAAGACGACCTCTACCATGTAGAGAATGAATTCAATGCGCTTACCACTGAAAGCACATTTGCTGATAAACATTTCTTTAAAGGCAAGGGAGCAGGTGCCTTCCCTACTGCTTCGGCCGTATTGAGTGATATTTCTGCATTGCGGTACAATTACAAATACGAATACAAAAAGATCTATCACCAGACCGACACACAACTCAGCAATGAATTTTATTTAAAAGTATTTATCAGCACCGATGACATCAGCAAAATAAACAAGGATGATCTTGAATGGATCGAAGAATGGCACAACGGGTTCAGTCATAGCTGGCTTATTACCGTGGTACATGCCGATAAATTATTTACCAGTGATTGGTGGAAGCAGGAAGGCATATCGCTGATCCTTTGCCCGGAACCGATCATTGAAAGCATCGATTATAAAAAAATAAGCAAGCGCAGCCTGGAACTGGCAGGTGTGGTCTGACGCCCCAGTCTGACCATGCATCAAATGAACATTTTCTTCCGCCCGCCGGAGGCTTTGTTTTGTACCTTTCCTGAAATTTATTTCTATGATCAGTTATTATTTCAACCTCTTCGGCGTGGTGATGTTTGCCATGTCGGGGGCATTTGCCGCATTGGATAAAAACCTCTACAAGGACCTTTTTGGCATCAGCTTTACTGCCTTTGCAACAGCGGTGGGAGGCGGTACCTTAAGAGATATCATCCTGGGGGCACATCCCATTGCCTGGGTGGCAGATAATAATTACCTCGTTGCTATTACAGCTGGTATTATATTGATGGTCATACTCAGAAAGCAACTGCATAAGATCCCCAGGATACTGTTGGTATTCGATTCCATTGGCATTGCCATTTATACCATCATTGGTATGGAAAAAGCACTTGCCCTTGATGTGGCCCCGCTTGCAGCAGTAGTGATGGGGTTGTTTACAGCAGTAATGGGCGGGGTGATAAGAGATACACTCATCAACGAAATACCGCAGATATTCCGGAAGGAAATTTATGCCACCGCCTGCATTGCGGGAGCACTGGTTTATTTAGTATTGAAATATACAACACTGCCAGACATATGGAGTGCACTGATCAGCATTATTACGATCATCGGGATACGCCTGGCTGCTGTAAAATTCAGGTGGTCGTTGCCAAAGCTGGAAATGTAGCTGATGATCGTTTCTTATTGCGAAATATAACTCTGTAAATGAGCAATGGTCTCCTTCTGTGATTCGATGATTCCATTCACTACGTCACCGATAGAAACCATTCCTATCACTTTCTCCGCTTCTACAACTGGAAGATGGCGGATATGTTTCTCGGTCATGATGGCCATACATTGTTCAATGGTATCGTCAGGCGCTACAGTCAGCACATTTTCTGTCATGATGTCTTTAACAGGCGTTTCACGTGATGATTTTCCTTTCAACACTACTTTCCGGGCATAGTCCCTTTCAGAGAGGATGCCGGTTAGTTTTTCAGCTTCCATGATCAGCAGGGCGCCGATATTTTTTTCGCCCATCACTTTTATTGCATCATATACAGTTGTCTGCCCGGTAACAGAATAAATGTTACTGCTCTTACCCTTTAAAATGTCGGAAACTTTCATAAGCTGGTTTTTCGTTGTAAATAAAAACGCATGTAGCTTTTATGAAGATAACGTATTTTTTTCAGGGTTTATAACAGTTCTTACTATATCCTGAATCCAAGGGTAACATAAACATTCCTGCCATCGCTTGGCCATATGCCCGGGCCGGGGTAAAAAGTTGGCCGCTTGGTAAAATATTTTTTATCAAAAATATTATTGATGCCTGCCCTGATGGTAAACAATGAATTCGCTCTCACAGAAGCATTAAAATCCCAGACCGAATAGGCAGGTGTAAGTCCTTTTGCACCGTTTGCCGGCGGAGTGACTGTATTAAGGGCATCAGAGAAAGTAGATGCGGTATAATTATACAATATGGTACAGCTAAATCCTTTGAACAGGATATCCAGTCCGTTCCTGCTGATCCATTCCGGCACAGCTTCTACTTTATTTCCAACAATAGATTGATTCACCGTTCCATTTGCCACCTGGCCGGATACATATTTTGCTTTCATATATGCCGTTGATGTAAATATCCCTGCGAATACTTTACTTGATAATGGGAATTTATACTGGATGAACAGTTCGATTCCATTTGTTCTGCTGTTGCCAATATTTGTTTTATAGGTGTAAGGCTGTCCTGCATTGTCAAGAAGAACAACCGTTCCAAGCCTGTTTCTATAAAAAACATTAAAATAACTGATGTCGTACTGAAGCCTGTTAAATAGTTTTCCCCTGGCCCCCAACTCAATATTATAGCCCCGTGCATCTTTCAGGTTTTTATCAATTTGTTCGTAGGTGGAAGCAGGAACAATGTCTTTAAAGATCACCGGCCGGTAAGCCTGTGCTATTCCTCCGTACAGCACATTTTCTTTGGCAAGCTGGTATTGACTGCCAATACCCGCCAGTAAGAAACTGTGCCGGATATTATTGGGTAACTGATCTGCTGAATAATATTTTATACTGCCGCTCATTTTTGAATTACCATTCTCAAACCGTATCCCCGGCGAAACTGTCCAGCGTGAATTAAGCTGAAACATATTTTCTGCAAACAAGGCAATGTTGCCTGTTTTAAAATGAATATCACGAACAAAGTCATCAACCAGTGCCAGGTCGTAATCAGATCCTGTAGTACCTTTTCCTAACTGGCGGCGATGCAGGTCGTTGTTCATATAAACAAAACCGGTTGCCAGCCTGCCTTGCAATTTTCCAATATGGTATACATGCAAAAAACGAAGCTCAAGAGTCCGGCTATTGAACTGGTCGATATCTACCTGGCGGTTTTTATAATTACCGGTTGTAGGGTCAACGGCATCCGGCACATTGGCAAATGCATCCAGCATCACACTGTTTCTTTTTCCAAATACACCCGATGCAGTGATGTTTAGTTTTGATTGTGGAGATATCTTCCATGTAAATGTCAATGAAGGAATATAAATATCCGGACTGAAATAATTACGGCTCCTTGTACTCATTTGTGGATCCGCATTGAACATGCTGTCATTTAACGGGCCTGGAATATGGTACAGGTATTTTGAACGGCCGAATTCTGCTTTTATTGAAGCTTTATTACTGAATTGGTAATTCAATTGAACAAACTGGGCTTCTGCATCCGACTGGCTGTTCTTCCGGTAGCCATCTGCATGCCGCCTGTAGTAATAGGCGATGTAGGAGAATTTTTTAATGGTGCCGCTGATGGAGTTATAAGTACTCAATAAACCAAAAGAGCCGGTAGTATTCATGGTTTCAAACGTGAATGCCTTGGCAGTATCAGGTCGTTTTGTGATATAATTTATCATGCCACCAAACTGTGCCCCATATTGTAAAGAACCCGTACCCCTTACCATTTCAATCTTTTCAAAACTCTCCATGGGTGCACTGTAATGGCTGGCCGGGTAGCCATACATATCCGAGTTGATGATCACCCCATTCTGCCGGATATTGTATTCCCAGCTGCGGTGAGGATCAAGTCCACGGGTTGCTATGTTCAGCTGGTTACCGCTTCCGTCCATATCATACACAAATACGCCAGGTATCTTGGCAAATAACTGTCGCCCTGTTTTCAGCGCCACATTTGCATTGGTAGCAGCAAGGGTAATAACCTCATTTTTCTTCCCGGTATTAAGAAAGCCATTCTGTTCGTCTGGCAAACGGTTAATGTCGTTTCGTTGCCAGGTCTTTATTGTTACTTCTTTTAGCTGCCTTGTTCTGATGGTATCCTGCTCTGTTTGTGCAAGTGTATTAAAGAAAGCAAAGCCAGAACAGACAAAAAGAAAGAACCTTTTCATGGTTCAAATTTACATAACCCGGTATAATTATATACAAACAAAAAAAGCTAACCGCATTTACGGTTAGCTTTAACTTATTTTATTTTGTCTTACTCAGCCCCATCGGTATGTCCTCTTGCTATCGCATATGCCCCTACTTTGTTACCTGTAGTTATCCCTACTTCACAATCGCTTCGGTAATGAATCGCTCCATACATACGTGATACGGAAGCCTCTTTTGCCATGGCATTATATTCACCTGCCTTTGCGGGTATGATATAACCCAGTACCGTTGCAGCCGCCCCGCTGAAAGTACTGTGCCCCGAAATATATGCCGGGAAATTAGGCAGGCCTATCCCTGTTTTTATCCTTGTATCCATCTGCATGGGTCGTGGATTGAAATAAAATGTTTTGGTATCCCAACAAACAACACCGGCATCCATGATGGCCATATTCAATAAAGCCATATTACGGGCCCACCTTACTTCACTGAAATTCTGCTGTGCAAAATCACCGGCGGCTATATAATTCCAGTGACCTGGTGGTGTATAAGTTCTTAACCCATCTGCCCAAAAATCGGCAATACGTAACTGGTCTCTTGTAAGGTTCTTGGTTATCTGGTATACCTCCTCTGTTTCATCTTTGAATTGTTGTGAACTGGTTGATGGTGGCGGACCAGGGCGAATGCTTGTCACCATGGTCAGCGAGTCAAATAAGAATGTTTTTACTGCCCCAAATAAGGGCAGCATTGGCGGACGTTCAGGATTTTCCTGGCTTATCCAGGGAACTTCGCCCCGGGCGATACAGTCTGATTTTAATTTTGCCCAAAGCGTGGCATTACCAACGGCAGCACCAGCCCTGTCATTTCTTGCCCTTGTTATAAACTTTGCGGCGACTAATTTCCCCAAAGCTTCGCCTGCATCCAGGTCGCTGCGTACATTGGCACCAGCAATTAATCTTGCTCTTTTATGTTCCTCGGCACGTTGGTTAATATAATCCTGGTCGCCCGGAAACAACAATTTCAATATTTCAACAGATACTCCCGATACTGCCGCATCTTCACTGGGATAAGAAGGTAAAGTAGATTTAGGCAACAGCGTTTGAATGGTTGCATCCACATTAAATGGTGCCGTACGGTTGTACAATTGCTTATAATAATAAGTAGCAACCAAGGCATCGTATTGAGATGCACTCAGGTAAGCATACGCCCTTGCCGCATAAGGCGGATTGGCAAAGGGAAATGTTGGATATGCCAATGGGTTGTTGGCACTTGGTATGGGATAGGTGCCGTCGGGATTCTGGTAAGGCGGCAGGTTGTGCAGGGCAACCAGTTCCCGCATGATCTCATTCCATCGCAACACGGCACCGGCTCCCCAGTATTCAACCAGTTTCTTTTCCTCGTCGGTGACCTGGTTTTGAAAACTCTTTATCTCGTTAAGCTGGATAATATAATCAGGTGAGGTTGTTACGATAGGCGCAGCACACGGGAACTCATTTGCTGCAGTTAACAGGATGGGTTTCCAGGTACCGGCATTGGCATCCGGTTTGGTTGGGTTGATCATCGGATAGCTCATATTCTGCTCATCAATTTTTTTAGAGCATGAATTGAATGTGACAATGCCTGCAAAGAGGCCCGATACAATTATGAGTAAAACGATCTTCTTCATGATTATTTATTTTTAGATTTACTGTCTTTCTTTTTTTCAGTTTTCTTTTTCCCTGCAAAATCCATGATATAGAATACCCCGGCATTAAAACCGGAAGCCTGCCCTACATTGCGTCCGGCCACGGTAGTGCTGCCATTGGCAACTACAGAAAGTCCGTTCAACGGGGTTTCATACTTTAAATTCAATCCGATTGTAGTTGCATTCATTTTATTACTTACAAACGGCATTCCGTTGCGTGGAATATCAAAGCCACCCAACGTTCGCCATACATTTGCCACTGCTTCGGCTACCAGTACCTCGCTGCGATATCCCAACCTGAAATTCCATTGAGATGCATCCGGCATTTTTACTTCGTTGGTGTAATGCATTTCCGTTGTGTAATAAGTGTACCTGTCAATCGTTACATTACTACGTCCCACATACGAGTACGATACGGTGCCAAACCAATGGTTACGCTGGTAATCCAGCACTAACCGCCCGATTGCATTTTTGCTGTGGAGCCCGATTGACATAGGCAGGAAATCTGCTGTATAATTTGACAAAGGCGCAGAAAATCCTCCCATCAAAATTGTTTTCAGGTCGCCATGGAAAATGTGTTTCTGACAAGCAACCCATTTTAGAAATAAGGAGAAATCCTGGAGACCTTTTTGCCCGGCAAGATTACCGGCACTGGCTTTTGTTTTTACATAAGGAACTCCAAAAAGTACATTCAGCTTATTGGTAATTCCGTAATTACCCATGATCATAAAATTGGTGGAGGATACCTTACCCAGGTTAAGATTCTCTCTTTTCAGTGTTCCTTCCCAATAATTCTTCCAGCTGTTGTAGCCGGCAGTAGGGCCAACGCAGAAGAATTTCTTTTGCATCATCAAACCATCAATATCGGTTTGTGAAAATGTTTTTGGAATAAAGAAACCGGAAATAAATAATAGCAGTAGTAGTTTTCTGCTCATACGCATTTTGTTTTAGTTTCTGTCAGCAATATCGCTCCTTGCCTGTTTAACCAAAGATAGAATTTTATGATGGTTCAATAAACAATTTACGGGCAAGAACAATATGCATATTGGGTTTCAGAAGATTATCCAAAAACTAAATTTACCGGAGGCTGAAAATTAGTGATCATTCAATGGAAGGCCCCTTTTTTGAAATTCTATCCAGTTAAGATATTCAGGTGCCACCCGGTGCTCTTCCATGGTAATACAATCATTAACCGGGCAAACCAGTTTGCAGAGATTGCAGCCTACGCATTCTTCATCCTTAACCGTGTAGTTGTTGTAAGGCTTGCCATATTCAAGATTGATAGACTGGTGCGATGCATCTTCGCATGCAATATAACAGAGGCCGCAATGAATACATTTATCCTGGTTTATTTTGGCAATGTGATGATAGTTGATGTCGAGGTCTTCCCAATGTGTGATCTTTTCAACAGACTTACCAATGAAATCACTCAATGTTCTGAATCCTTTTTCATCCATCCAGTTGTTCATTCCTTCGATCATGTCTTCTACAATTCTAAAACCATGGTTCATGGCTGCAGTACAAACCTGTACATTGCTTGCTCCCAATAACATGAATTCCACTGCATCTTTCCAGGTGCTTACACCGCCGATGCCGGAGATGGGAACTTTATTGGTTACTTCATCCTGCGCAATGGTAGTAAGCATTTTTAATGCAATGGGTTTTACGGCCGGACCACAGTACCCGCCGAACACCGACTTGCCTGCAACATACGGGTTGGGAACAAGCGTATCCAGGTCGATACCGGTTACTGATTGAATGGTATTTATTAACGACAATCCATTGGTACCGGCTTCCACACAGGCTTTACCGGTTGGCACGGGCGAATGCACATTGGGTGTAAGTTTTGTTATTACCGGAATGGTTGCTGCTTCCATCACCCACTCCACTACCATTTTTGCAATTACCGGGTCCTGTCCAACTGCTGCGCCCATGCCTCTTTCGGTCATACCATGCGGACAACCAAAATTCAGTTCCAGTCCATGAGCCCCCGTATCTTCCACTTTTTTAATCAGTTCGTGCCAGCTTTTTTTATCGTTGTCTGCCATCAGTGAAACGATCATGGCCCGGTCGGGAAAAAGTTTGAGGCATTCTGCTATCTCTCTCAGGTTTAAATCCAATGGCCTGTCGCTGATCAACTCAATATTATTAAAGCCCATCATTTTTTTTGAACCAAAATTCAAGGCTGAATAACGTGATGAAACATTCTTAACCTGGCTGCCCAGTGTTTTCCAAACAACACCACCCCAGCCGGCTTCAAAGGCACGGAGCACATTTATTTTCTTATCAGTAGGCGGTGCACTCGCTAACCAAAATGGGTTAGGAGATCTTATGCCGAGGAAATTTGATTCAAGTGAAGCCATTTTATTCAATTAAAAATTAAAAATGAAGAATTAAGAATTAAAGATCATGAAGTCAGTTTACACCTCCTTCATTTTTAATTCTTAATTTTTAATTCTGAGATACGAGAGTATCGAAGCCGCTCCATCTTTCCCCGCCTGCACCGCATCCACCACTTCCTTACCGCCGTTCACTGCATCACCACCTGCAAAAACGCCTTTTATATTTGTTGCTGCTTTATCTTTTAAAGTGATCTTTCCATTTTTATTTTCCAGCCTGTATTTTTTTATCAATTTTTCAAAAGGAACCTGCCCGGCTGCTTTGATCACCATATCAACATTTAAGGTAAATGTTTCGCCTGTATCAATAGGAGAACGCCGCCCCGAAGCATCCGGCTCACCTAATTTCATTATGCTGCAAACAAGCTGTTTTACTTTTCCTTCAGCACCTTTTATTTTTACCGGTGCCGCCAGCCATATGATTTCACAACCATCAAGTCTTGCAATATCGAGTTCTACATCAGTACAGGGTTTTTCTGCTTCGGTTCTGCGGTAGACCAATGTAACTTCCTTTGCACCCAATCTTTTGGCCTGAGTAGCTGCATCAATAGCAGTCATCCCCATGCCGATCACTGCTACTTTATCTCCCACCGGAACTGTTGGGTAACCTTTGGCCCTGATATCATAGATGAATTGGATCGCATCTACCACGCCATCCAGTTTTTCTCCGGGAATGTCCAGTCTTCTCGCTACACCTACTCCAATTCCAAGGTAAACTGCATCAAAGTTTTTCTTCAGTTCAGTCAATGAAATATCTTTCCCTAATTCCTGGTTGTATTTTATTTCGATGCCACCGATACTCAAAATATAATTCACTTCATCTTCGCAGAATTGCGGCGTTACTTTATAAGCAGCAATGCCATAGGTAATTAAACCACCACCCTTGCTTTCCTTTTCAAAGATGGTAACGTCAATTCCTTCTCTTGACAAAACATGAGCGCAACTTAAACCTGCAGGCCCGGCACCAACGATGGCGACTTTTTTGGCCCCCCTGCCTCCATCCTCTAAAGGAGGGAAGGCAGGATTTTTTCGCTGGAACAACTGCCAGTTATTTTTCATTGCTATTTCTGTAGAATAGCGTTGCAGCTTTGCAATGGAGATCGGTTCTTCTTCCATGAAATTGTAAACACAAGCACCTTCGCATAATTTTTCTACCGGGCAAACCTTGCTGCAACCGGCACCCATGATGTTGCTTATAAAAATAGTATGTGCCGAGCCTTTGATATTTTCTGTTGCGATCTGCTTAATGAATTTGGGCACATCAATTCCGGTAGGACAACTCTTCATGCAAGGCGCATCGTAACAAAACAAACAGCGGTTGGCTTCCACCAAAGCTGCATCCTTTGTTTCAAAAGGCGGATGAATATCGCTGAAGTTTTCGGCGTATTGTGCTGCAGATAATCTGTTGTTTGTTATTGCCATAAAATATTTTTGCCCCTATCCCCTAAAGGGGGACAAACAGGAGATTACGTTTTATTTTTTTCTTCCCGATAAAAGATCGTAACTGTTATATATAATGCAATCTTCGCTTCAATCTTCTCCATTTCCCCCTTTAGGGGATAGGAGCTATAATTCCACAAGCTTCCCATAAGTTTCCGGCCTTCTGTCTCTAAAAAACTGCCATACACTTCTTACTTCTTCGATCATATCAAGGTCAAATTCTGCTATAAGCAATTCATCTTTGTCTTCACTGGCCTGCGCAAAAATCTGTCCGCGGGGGTCAACAAAATAGCTGCTGCCATAAAACTTGCCGAGGTTCCAGGGTTTTTCTTCACCAACCCTATTTATGCATCCCATAAAATATCCATTGGCTGCCGCATGCGCCGGCTGTTCCAGTTTCCATAAATATTGTGATAAGCCTGCAACCGTTGCTGAAGGATTATAAACGATCTCGGCGCCATTCAAACCTAAGCATCTTGCGCCATCAGGAAAGTGCCGGTCGTAACAGATGTACACGCCTACTTTTGCATACTTAGTCTGAAACACGGGATAGCCAAGGTTTCCGGGTTTGAAGAAAAACTTTTCCCAGAAACCACTCGTATGCGGAATATGATTCTTGCGATACTTACCCAGGTAAGTTCCATCGGCATCAATCACAGCTGCGGTATTATATAACACACCGGCCTGTTCTTTTTCATAAATGGGGACGATGATGACCATGTTATATTTTTTTGCATAAGTAGCCATCAGTTCGGTTGTTGGGCCAGGAACCGTCTCTGCACTTTCGTACCATTTCTTATCCTGCCCCGGACAGAAATACGGCGTATTGAAAATTTCCTGCAGGCAAAGTATCTGCACGCCTTTTTTCCCAGCTTCTTCAATGAAAGGAATATGTTTTTGCACCATGGCATTTACAATTTCCGGGATTGTCCCTTCACCTTCTGTTTTAGGAAGACTCATTTGAATAAGACCCGATTTGATCATTCTTGGCATGTTATTTAAATTATGAATTTTGAGTTATGAATTATGAATGTGTCTACTCTGACTTAAAATATCTTTCTTTTGTTGTTAGAATAATACTGTTTAAAATTCTAATAACCTCATCGCAATTGCTATTCAGGTTTTTAAATTGTTCATCACTTACGTAATCACTGTCTTTTGAAAGATTGAGCCAGTAACTTGTTTCCCTTGCTTCTTTAACGGCTATTCCTAATTTATGAATAAAATCTTTCTTCGATTCACTTGCAATAGCCTCATGAATATTAGCTCCAATTGAAGTACCGCTTCTCAACATCTGTTTTGAAATAACATATTCTTTCTTCTCATTAATCAGAAACTTGTAAATTTTAATTATTTCTAGTGCAAATGAGTATGATTTCTTAACAATAATATTGTCTTTGTTTTCATTCATAACTCATCATTCATAATTCTAAATTAATTGAGATACTTTATTCCTTTTAATATATTTCCCATTCCCTTTTTCCACCAAACATTTTCCTCCATCAATAACAACCTGCCCTCTTAATAAAACAGTTTTAGTTTTACCGGTTAGCTTCCAGCCTTCGTAAGCAGAGTAATCGGTATTCATGTGATGTGTTGATACGCTGATGGTGTGTTCTTTATTGGGATCGAACAAAACAATATCGGCATCGGAACCCGGCGCTATGCAACCTTTCCTGGGAAACATACCGAATATCTTTGCCGGGTTAGTACTTAATACTTCCACAAACTTATTCATTGTTATTCTTCCCTTCCGCACACCTTCGCTGTACAATAATTCGACACGGTGTTCAATTGCCGGATGTCCGTTTGGTATCTTTGAAAAATCATCTTTGCCCAATAATTTTTTCTCCCAGGTAAAGGGACAATGATCTGTTGCCACTACCTGAACCAGGCCCTGGTTGATGCCCGCCCACAAAGCTACCTGGTCTTTCTTTTCCCGCAATGGCGGACTCATCACCCATTTGGCTCCTTCAAAATTCTGCTCGTATAAAGATGCGTCGAGTAATAAATACTGAATACAGGTTTCCGCAAATACTTTTTGATTCTCCCGGTTGTTATTTCGTACGGCATTCAATGCGCCTTCACATGTCATGTGTACGATATAACCCGGACATCCGGTATAACCTGCAATGGAAGCAAAGCGTTCGGATGCTTCAGCTTCGGTTATCTCGGGTTGGGATAAATAATGATAAAGTGGGGCCAGGTTTCCTTCAGCCCTGTTCTTTGCAATTAAGAAATCGATCATATCGCCATTGGTTGCATGAACGGTAACCATACCCCCACGTGCTTTTACTTCATTCATCAGTCCCACCATCTGCTTATCATCGATCATCAATGCACCTTTGTATGCCATGAATATTTTAAAAGAAGTGATGCCTTCTTTTTCTATCAAATCAACAATTTCTTTACAGGTATTTTCATTAAAGTCTGTTACTGCCATGTGAAAGCTATAATCTCCCACAGCATTTCCATTCGCCCTTCCGCTCCATTCTTTGTATGCATCGTATAAGGAATTTCCCTGCTTTTGAAGAATGAAATCAATCACGGTTGTGGTACCGCCATATAAAGCTGCACGGGTACCCGTTTCATAATTATCGCTGCTGAATGTTCCCATGAAGGGCATTTCCAGGTGTACGTGTGGGTCAATACAGCCGGGGAAAGCCAGCAACCCGGTTGCATCAATTTCCCGGTCGGCTTTAACCTCAAGATTCTTTCCGACTGCTACTATACTTTCCCCCTGGATAAAGATATCACCGGTGTAATTATCAGCAGCACCAACAATGTGGGCATTTTTTATAAGAAAGGACATGATCAGGCGTTTTCTTTGTTATCCAAATTTACACTTCCTGTTTTATAATTCCTCATCAGTAAGATATATACAATTCCGCTTACAAAGAAGCCCACGAACCATGCGTAGTGATACAGGTTCGACACCCACTCAGGAAATGCAGTTGATGAGATGAGTTTTATCTGCAGTAAAAACCCGGGTATGTTGGGTATGATCCCTGCCAGCAAGGCAATAATGGCTGCCGTATTGAAACCATTCTTAAACCGGTACCGACCCGTATGCTGATACAATTCAACAACATTTAATTGTTGTTTCCGTATAAAATAATAATCGGCGATCATTATGCCCCCTACCGGGCCAAGTAAACTCGAATAAGCGATGAGCCAGGTAAAAATATAACCATTGGGATCTGCGATTAATTTCCAGGGAAAGATCAGGATGCCGATAACACCGGTAATATATCCACCCGTTCTGAAATTTATTTTCTTCGGAGATAAATTTGAAAAATCATTGGCCGGACTTACAATATTGGCTGCAATATTTGTTGCCAGGGTAGAAATAGCTACGGCGATCATGGCAATACTCACCAAAAGTTTGTTTTCAAATTTTCCGGCAAGTACTACCGGGTCCCAGATGGTTTCGCCGTAAATGATAAATGTGGCCGACGTTACCACTACACCTATGAATGCAAATAAGGTCATGGATGGTGGCAAGCCGATGATCTGCCCGTTGATCTGTGCGTTCTGGTTTTTTGCGTATCGTGTAAAATCAGGAATATTTAAAGAAAGTGTTGCCCAAAAACCAACCATCCCGGTAAGCGCAGGGAAGAAATAAGTCCAGAATGCAGGACCGGATAATTTAGCCGGCTGAGAAAGTATTGGTCCCAGGCCATGCCCTGCATTAATTGCCCAAAATAATAAAGCCAGTGCAGCTAATGGTAAAAAGAAGGCTTTAAAGACCAATAGTTTTTTTATGCTTTCTACGCCGAGGTAAACAACCCACATGTTCAGCAACCAGAAAAGAAAGAAACAAATGGCCGGGCCTGTTTGCAATCCAAATGAACCGGGAAATATCTGCGGTAATGTTGCCAATGAAGGAATCCAAAGTTTCATCATTTGATACAAAGCAAACCCACCGATCCATGTCTGGATACCAAACCATCCGCAGGCCACGATCGCTCTTAGTATGGCAGGAATATTTGCTCCTTTTGTTCCAAAACTTGCCCTTGCAAAAACAGGGAAAGGAATTCCGTATTTAGCACCAGCATGTCCGTTAAGTATCATGGGTATCAATACAACTGTGTTACCAATGAAGATAGTAAGGATGGATTGCCACCAGTTCATTCCTCCTTCTATCAGTGAACTTGCCAGCATGTAAGTAGGAATACATAAACTCATGCTGATCCACAGCGCTGCATAGTTCCATGTTCCCCAGGTTCGCTTGTTTTGCGGAATGGGAGCAAGGTCATCGTTGTAGAGAGAAGAGTCGTTAAGAGTTTCTGCCATATTAATAATTATGAATTCAGAATTATTAATTATGAATGACGAGGGTTGTTTTCATTCATAATTCATCACTCATAATTCTACATTACGTTTTCGTCTGCAATCTTGATCGCCTCACTGATGATCGCCAGCCCCTCATCGATCTGTTCTCTGGTAACGCAAAGCGGCGGGGCAATAAAAATATAACTCCAGCGAACGAATGTGTACATGCCCAGGTCTTTGATCTTTGCCGCTACTTTGTTCATCACCGTCATTTCATCAGGCTTTGCATTGAACGGTGCCATGGGTTCTTTGGTATCCCTGTTCTTCACCAACTCAATACAACCTAATAAACCGGTAGTTCTGAAATTTCCGATGGAAGGATGCTTTTGTTTTAGCAGTTCTACTTTCTCTTCTACATACTTACCCATTGCCGCAGCATTTTCTATGAGGCCATCGTCTTCATAAATTTTCAGGGTCTCCAATGCGGCTGCACAACTCACCGGGTGAGCAGAATAAGTAAGGCCAAGCGCCAGCATGTTATCATCATACTTCGCAGCTATCTTATCCGATACCATCAAACAACCAAACGGAAGATAACCGCATGTTAATCCTTTCGCCATGCAGATCATATCAGGAACGATGCCGTGATTTTCAAAACCGAACCATTTGCCCGTACGGCCAAACCCACTCATCACTTCATCCATGATCAATAAGATGCCATGCCTGTTGCATAATTCTCTTACTGCTTTTAAATACCCTGTTGGATATTGCAGGCAACCCGATGAACCCGATTCTCCTTCTAAGAGTATGGCCGCAATATTTCCAGGTGATTCATAAGCGATCATTCTTTCCAACTGGGCAACTGATTCTTTCAATAAGTTTTCTTCCCCATATTCCCAGCGGTATAAATAAGGAAGGTCGAAGTGTATAAAGTTAGGCGCCTGTTGTGCATCAGCAGGAATTCTCCTGGGATCGCCGCTGGCAGATATGGCACCAATGGAAGCACCGTGATAAGATTGGTAACGGCTTAGTATTTTATGCCTGCCTGTATAAAGCCGGGCAAGTTTGATCCCATTTTCAATAGAAGTAGCGCCGCATAATGTAAAGAATGCTTTGTTCAAATCACCGGGACAGATCTCAGCAAGTTTCTTACCTAACTCACCTCGCACTTTGGTGACACAGCTTGGCGTAACATAACTCACTTCCTGCATCTGCTTTACCACTGCTTCAGTGATACGCTGGTTACCGTGACCAATGTTCACATTCATCAATCCCGATGAAAAATCGATGTAACGTTTGTCATCGTAGTCGTATAGATAAACACCTTCAGCATGCTTTACAGCAATGGGGGCAATACCTTTTTGTTTGCTCCAGGAGAATAACGTGTAGTCGAGATTATTTTGAATGATCTCAGCCCCCCCACCCCCCAAGGGGGGATTTGAAGAGACTTTTAATTCATTGCTGCTTTTTGTTTCAGTACTCATAAAATTATTTTTCTGTTACCGATTTTGTTTTGAATAATCCCAGCTTTATTATGCTCCAAAGCTTCCCTCTTGGGGGATTGAGGGGGCCTTAGCTCATCCAGTTCACCCCAGCCTCCGCATTCCACTTGGTGGTACTCTTTTTTAATTTTGTCCAGAATTCAATTGAGCTCTTTCCGGTTATATCCCCTACACCAAATTTACTTTCATTCCATCCGCCAAAAGAAAAGGGTTCACGAGGTACAGGCACGCCCACATTCACACCGATCATACCTGCACTTGCCCGGTCGATGATATAACGGGCCATGCCACCGTTCTGTGTAAACACAGATGCCGCATTGCCATAAGGGTTGGCATTTTCAATGGCCAATGCTTCATCAACGGTATTGGTACGCATGATGGAGATCACCGGTCCGAATATTTCTTCTTTGGCAACACTCATTTCGGGTTTTACAAAATCAATAACCGTTGGACCGACATACGTGCCGTTCTCTTTTCCCTTCACTTTTGTGTTTCTTCCATCTACTAAAATTTTAGCGCCGTCTCTTTCTGCTTCGCCGATATATCTTTCAATTCTTTCCTGCGATGCTTTATTAATTACGGCTCCTAAGTTTTCGCCTGGGATGATCTTCCTTGCTTCTTCGCAGATCTTGTCAATGATGCTGTCTACATTTCCCACACCGATCATGGCACTGGCTGCCATGCAACGCTGACCGGCACAACCACTCATACTGGCGGCTACATTCTGGGCGGTCATTCCCGGTATCGCATCGGGCAATACCATCAAATGATTTTTTGCTCCTCCCAGGGCCAGACATCTTTTATAATTTGAAGTAGCCCGCTGGTAAACGATCTTCGCCACTTTAGTAGAACCCACAAATGAAACGGCTTCAATACCAGGGTGATCGCAAATCGCTTCCACAATTTCCACATCGCCGTGAACGATATTAAAGACCCCATCGGGCAGGCCGGCTTCTTTTAATAACTCGGCCAGTCTTCCGCAACTTAATGGTACTTTTTCTGATGGTTTGATGATCATACAGTTTCCTAATGCAATTGCATTGGGTAAGGTCCAGTTAGGCACCATGGCCGGAAAATTAAACGGAACGATGGATGCCACTACGCCCAGCGGTACGTGCTCTGTTCTGCATTCCACTCCTTTGCTTACTTCCAGTACTTCACCCGTCACCAATTGCGGAAGAGAAGTTGCAAACTCGGTGAGTTCAATACACTTTTCTATTTCTGCTACTGATTCGCCGTAGGTCTTGCCATTTTCTTCGCTGCACAGTTCGGCCAGTTCCTTTAAATTTTTTTCCAGCAAGGTTTTATAGCGGAAAAAAACCTGCACCCGTTCCTTTATCGGCGTACGGCTCCAGGCAGTAAAAGCTGCCTTTGCTGCCTTAACGGCTGCATCAAGATCTTTTGCCGACGACATTGGTACGGTAGATAATGGATTCCCATCAATAGGAGAAATGACTTCCATTGTCCGGGAAGAAGATGCATCAACAAATTTTCCGTTGATATAATTTTTAAGCGGAGCGTACTTCATATACAAGTTTATTAAACCATAAATTAAAGAAAATAACTGAGACCTTAAAAGTTAGTACTGGAAATTTGAATGAAACATATGAAAACAAAAAGCCTTTCGAAATAAATCGAAGGGCTTGAGTTGTCGTGTCGGGATGGCAAGATTCGAACTTGCGACCTTCACGATAGCAATCGGGACGCAGTATAACCCGGCTACGCTACATCCAGAACTATATATAAAATGCATAAAACAAAAAAGCCCTCCGAAATAAATCGAAGGGCTTGAGTTGTTGTGTCGGGATGGCAAGATTCGAACTTGCGACCTCCTGGTCCCAAACCAGGCGCGATAACCGGGCTACGCTACATCCCGAACTTAAAAATATTTGATGGGCTTATTGGGAGTACCCGATCAATCGAAGAACATATAAGAACTTTTGCGGGAGGTGGGATTCAATCCGCCAACAGGCGGAACAGTTTAACCCAACCTAACTAATCTGCGGAGAGGGTGGGATTCGAACCCACGGTACAGTTTAACCCGTACGACGATTTAGCAAACCGTTCCTTTCGGCCTCTCAGGCACCTCTCCAAAATACCTAATAATATGAACAATCATCTTAACCCATTCCTTTCTTCCGCCAGTTGGCGGAACCTCTCCTGTTGAACCTGCCCTTATTTACTAAGGGGTGGCAAAAATACAATTCAATAAGGTATCACCCAAAACTAAATGAAAAAACAGGCCAATTTATCCGGGAAATTTTATCGCATTAAAAATCCGGACTCATTAAAGAACCCGGATCTACTATTAGTGCTTGGTATTAGGTCGGTTTATTACATAGCAGCCAGGTGAACCTTTTGCTGCAGTTCCAGCACACTTTCTTTAAAGAGGCTGTCGGTATCCATCAGGTCTTTCACCGTTTGGCAACTGTGGATCACGGTTGTATGATCTCTTCCGCCAAAATGCTCGCCAATGGTTTTGAGTGAATTTTTAGTGAATGCCTTTGCCAGGAACATGGTGATCTGGCGGGCCTGTACAATTTCACGCTTACGTGTTTTTTGCAACAGCTTATCGTAAGGCACATCAAAGTATTCGCACACCATTTTCTGGATGGTATCGATGGTGATCTCCTTGCTGGAAGATTTTACAAAATTGCGAAGTACTTTTTTAGCCAATTCAAGGTCAATTTCCCTCTTGTTTAGCGAAGATTGTGCCAATAATGATA